>Ga0315336_1000718_pt1 | contig 81401 bp, 79 predicted proteins | sample ASW5metaG_FD_204512 | JGI IMG/M metagenome (GOLD analysis project Ga0315336, IMG submission 204512) | Ammonia-oxidizing marine archaeal communities from Monterey Bay, California, United States - ASW #5 | ecosystem: Environmental > Aquatic > Marine > Intertidal zone | place: USA: California... | reverse complement strand
CGCGGCTTTGCCGTGGTCGCCGATGAGGTGCGCACCCTGGCCCAGCGCACCGCGGAATCCACCGCCGAAATCCACCAGATCATCGACACCGTGCAGACCGGCGCGAGCAATGCCGTACGCGCCATCGAGAGCGGTCAGGCGCGCAGCGAACAGGGCGTCGGCCAGGTGACCGAGGCCGGTCAGATGCTGCAGCGCATCACCGAAGCGGTCGAGGCGATCCGCGACATGAACCGCCAGATCGCCACGGCCGCAGAGGAGCAGACCGCGGTGGCCGAAGACATTTCGCGCAACATCACCGAGATCACCTCCATCGCCACCATCAACCAGCAGAACGTCGAGCGCACCGAAACCGCCAGCCAGAACCTGCACGGGCTGTCGGCGCAACTTACCGAGGTCACCCAACGCCTTGCCGGCTGATGATCTGCGGGCGGGCCGACAGTCTGTCGCCCGCCCCGCACCTGCGCTGCTCCCCCTTTACTTGGCCTCGTTTCGGGGCTAAGTTCCTCGCTCTCCGGTCCTGCTGAGTCAGGTGCCAGCAGGTCGCCGAAGCTGGCGACCGGACCATTCGAACGGCTGCCTCGATCACGGCAGTAGACAGCCGGCTCACATCTCCAAGGAAATCGGAAAATGTTGCGCCGCATGCTGTTCATGCTGGGCGCGGTGGTCGTCGTCGTTGCGATTCTTGCCGCGCTCAAATTCAACTCGATCTATCAGCAGATTCAACAGTTCCAGGCCCCCAAGCCTGCGATCGACGTCGAAACCGAGCTCCCCCGCCGCATGGACTGGCAAAGCCGCCTGCCAGCCATCGGCACGCTCAAGGCGTCGCAGGGCATCGACCTCAGCGTCGAGATCGCCGGCACCATCACCGACGTGCAGTTCCAGTCCGGCGAGAAGGTCAGCAAGGGCCAGGCCATCGTGCTGCTCGACAGCGAGATGGAGCAGGCCAGCCTGGCCAGCGCCGAAGCCGACCTCAACCTGTCGCGCCTGGAATTCCAGCGCGCGCGTAGCCTGCTGGATCGCCAGGCCATTTCGCGCAGCGAGTACGACCGGCTCAATGCCGAATCGCAGAAGGCCGCGGCCAGCGTCGCGCAGCTGCGCGCCAGTCTGTCGAAGAAGCGCATCCTGGCGCCTTTCTCCGGCACCATCGGCATCCGTCAGGTGGATGTCGGCGACTACATCGCCGCCGGCACGCCGATCGCGACGCTTCAGGACCTGTCCACGCTGTACGTCGACTTCTTCCTGGCCGAGCAGCATGTGCCGCTGCTGAAGCTCGGCCAGCGAGTGCAGCTACAGGTCGCCGCTTATCCCGGCGAACGCTTCGAAGGCGTGATCAGCGCGCTGAACCCGAAGGTGGAAACCACTACCCGCAACGTTCAGGTGCGCGCCGAACTGGGCAATCCGGACGGACGTCTGCTGCCCGGCATGTTTGCCGACCTGCAGGTGCTGCTGCCGACCGAGACCGCCCAGGTGGTGGTCCCGGAAACCGCCATCACCTACACCCTGTATGGCAACTCGGTGCTGCTGGTGACCGAGGGCACGCCGCCGGAAGGCGTCAGCAGCGACGAGCCCTACCTGGTGGTTGAGCGCCGCTTCGTCACCACCGGCGAGCGGCGCGACGGACTGACGGTCGTCCTCGACGGCCTGAAGGGCGGCGAACAGGTGATCACCGCCGGCCAGCTCAAGCTGGACAGCGGCGCCCATGTCGCCATCGCCGAAAGCCGCACGCTCAAGCTGGAAGGCTCTCAGCAGCCGGCGACCGAATAGAAAAGCCTGTTCCTCACGCGGCAGGCCCGACGCACAGCAGACTCAGACAAGGTTCCAGGGACTTCCCATGGCGTTCACCGACCCCTTCATCCGCCGCCCCGTGCTGGCGAGCGTCATCAGCCTGCTGATCGTGCTGCTCGGCATCCAGGCCTTCAACAGCCTGACCATCCGTCAGTACCCGCAGATGGAAAGTGCGCTGATCACGGTGACCACCGCCTACCCCGGCGCCAACGCCGAGACCATCCAGGGCTACATCACCCAGCCGTTGCAGCAGAGTCTGGCCAGCGCCGAAGGCGTCGACTACATGACCTCTGTCAGCCAGCAGAACGCCTCGGTGATCTCCGTCTATGCGCGCATCGGTGCCGACACCGATCGCCTCTACACCGAGCTGCTGAGCCAGGCCAACTCGGTGAAGAACCAGCTGCCGCAGGACGCCGAGGACCCGGTGCTGAACAAGCAGGCGGCCGACTCCACCGCGCTGATGTACATCAGCTTCTACAGCGACCAGCTGAGCAACCCGCAGATCACCGACTACCTGTCGCGGGTCATCCAGCCCAAGCTGGCGACGCTGCCGGGCATGGCCGAAGCGGAAATCCTCGGCAACCAGGTGTTCGCCATGCGCCTCTGGCTGGACCCGGTGAAGCTCGCGGCCTATGGGGTTTCCGCCAGCGACGTGAACGAGGCGGTGCGCAAGTACAACTTCCTCTCGGCGGCCGGCGAAGTGAAGGGCCAGTATGTGGTCACCAGCATCAACGCCGACACCGAACTGAAGACGCCGGAAGCGTTCGCCGCCATCCCGCTGCGCACGCAGGGCGACAGTCGCGTTCTGCTGGGTGATGTGGCGCGGGTGGAGATGGGCGCCGAAAGCTACAACTCGATCAGCTCGTTCGACGGTATCCCCTCGGTCTATATCGGCATCAAGGGCACACCCAGCGCCAACCCGCTGGACGTGATCAAGGAAGTGCGCGCGATCATGCCGCAGATCGAGGCACAGTTGCCGCCGGGCCTGAAGGCGACCATCGCCTACGACGCCACCGAGTTCATCCAAGCCTCCATCGACGAGGTGGTGAAGACCCTGGCCGAAGCCGCAGTGATCGTCATCGTCGTGGTGTTTCTCTTCCTCGGCTCGCTGCGCACCGTGCTGATTCCGGTGGTGACCATTCCGCTGTCGATGATCGGCGTGCTGTTCTTCATGCAGGCGATGGGTTACTCGATCAACCTGCTGACGCTGCTGGCCATGGTGTTGGCGATCGGCCTGGTGGTGGACGATGCCATCGTCGTGGTGGAGAACATCCACCGGCATATAGAACAGGGCAAGTCACCGTTCCAGGCGGCCATCGACGGCGCACGGGAAATCGCCATGCCGGTGGTGACCATGACCATCACCCTGGCGGCGGTCTATGCCCCCATCGGCTTCCTGCAGGGGCTGACCGGCGCGCTGTTCCAGGAGTTCGCCCTGACCCTGGCCGGCGCGGTGCTAATTTCCGGAGTCGTGGCGCTGACGCTTTCACCGATGATGTGTTCGAAGCTGCTGCGCCATGAGGAGAACCCCAGCGGCCTCGCCCATCGCCTGGACGAACTGTTCGAACGCCTCAAGCAGCGTTACCAGCACGCGCTGCACGGCACCCTCAATACCCGCCCGGTGGTACTGGTGTTCGCCGTGCTCGTGCTGGCGCTGATTCCGGTGCTGCTGATGTTCACCGAGAGCGAACTGGCACCGGAGGAGGACCAGGGCATCGTCTTCATGATGGCCAGCGCACCGAAGACCGCCAACCTGGACTACCTGAACGCCTACACCGATCAGTTTCTGGAGATCTTCAAGAGCTTTCCGGAGTACTACTCCTGGTTCCAGATCAACGGTTTCGACGGCGTGCAGAGCGGCATCGGCGGTTTCCTGCTCAAGCCCTGGGACGAGCGCGAGCGCTCGCAGATGGAGATCCTTCCCGAGGTACAGGCCAAGCTCGATCGCCTGCCGGGCCTGCAGATCTTCGGTTTCAACCTGCCGTCTCTGCCGGGCACTGGCGAAGGCCTGCCCTTCCAGTTCGTGATCAACACCGCCAACGACTACGAGACGCTACTGCAGGTGACCGAGCGCATCCGCAAGCGCGCCGAGGAGTCCGGCAAGTTCGCCTTCCTCGACGTGGACCTGGCCTTCGACAAGCCGGAGATCGTGGTCGAGATCGACCGCGAGAAGGCCGCGCAGATGGGCGTCTCCATGGAAGACCTCGGCCTGACCCTGAGCACCCTGCTCGGCGAAGGCGAGATCAACCGGTTCACCATCGAAGGCCGCAGCTACAAGGTCATCGCCCAGGTCGAGCGCGCCTACCGCGACAACCCGGACTGGCTGAGCAACTACTACGTGCGCAATGGGCAAGGCCAGATGCTGCCACTGTCGACGCTGATCCAGGTGCACGATCGCGCTCGACCGACTCAGCTCAAGCAGTTCCAGCAACTCAACGCCGCGATGATCCAGGGCTTTCCGATCGTCAGCATGGGCGAGGCGATCGAAACGCTGCAGACCATCGCCCGCGAAGAAGCGCCCGAAGGTTTCAGCTTCGATTACGCCGGCGCCTCGCGCCAGTACATCCAGGAAGGCAACGCGCTGTACCTGACCTTCGCGCTGGCATTGGCGGTGATCTTCCTGGTCCTGGCCGCGCAGTTCGAGAGCTTCCGCGATCCTCTGGTGATCCTTGTCACCGTGCCGCTGTCGGTCTGCGGCGCGCTGGTGCCGCTGTTCCTTGGCCTGTCGAGCATGAACATCTATACCCAGGTGGGCCTGGTGACGCTGATCGGATTGATCAGCAAGCACGGCATCATGATCGTCGAGTTCGCCAATCAGCTGCGCCGCGAACAGGGCCTGAGTCGACGGGAAGCGGTGGAAGAAGCGGCGGCGATTCGCCTGCGGCCGGTACTGATGACCACAGCGGCGACGGTGTTCGGCATGGTGCCGCTGATCATCGCCAGCGGGGCCGGCGCGGTCAGCCGTTTCGACATCGGCCTGGTGATTGCCACCGGCATGTCGGTGGGCACGCTGTTCACCCTGTTCGTGCTACCGGCGGTCTATGACCTGCTGGCCAAGCCCGACCAAAGCCCGTCCGCGGCGGCCGTACCGAGCGCCGGCTGAGTGCGGTGTGGGCTGCGAGGATATCCTCCAGCTCACCGCATGCCCTGGGACAGGCCATACAGCAACAACAGCAAATCCTGATCAGGCCGCATCGCCTCGAACTGCGGGCGCCCACCAGGCGGCAGCGGGCAATAGCTGCGGCTTTCGCTGCTTTGCACCAGCGTCGCTCCGGGCTCATTCCAGGCCGCCACGCACAGCGTGGTCACTCCCAGAGCGCCAACCAGGAACAATCCTCGAGCTATTTCCAGCTTCATGGCGTAAGCCCTTGATTAAGCGAGTAGTTAACTGACCGTAGTTCAGTTGTTTAATTCCTGTGCAATTTTGGACGAACGGTATGTACGGCCTGTGACGCCACTGTTCAGCAGGCATAAAAAACCCCGCACAAGGCGGGGTTCTTTTTGTAGCTAAGGGCCGGTCGGCTTACATCATGCCGCCCATGCCACCCATACCGCCCATGCCACCCATGTCCGGCATGCCGCCGGCGGCCTTGTCTTCAGCCACTTCGGCGATCATCGCTTCGGTGGTGATCATCAGGCTGCCGATGGACGCTGCAGCTTGCAGAGCCGAACGGGTCACCTTGGCCGGGTCGAGAATACCCATCTCGATCATGTCGCCGTAGGTGTCGGAAGCGGCGTTGAAGCCGTAGTTGCCTTCGCCCTGCTTGACCTTGTCGACCACTACGCTTGGCTCGCCGCCGGCGTTGGAGACGATCTGGCGCAGCGGCGCTTCGACAGCGCGACGCAGCAGTGCGATACCAACGTTCTGGTCTTCGTTCTCGCCCTTCAGCTCGGAGATGGCCTGCAGAGCGCGCACCAGGGCAACGCCACCGCCAGGAACCACGCCTTCTTCGACGGCAGCACGGGTCGCGTGCAGGGCGTCTTCAACGCGGGCCTTCTTCTCTTTCATCTCGACTTCGGTACCGGCACCGACCTTGATCACGGCAACACCGCCGGCCAGCTTGGCCAGACGCTCTTGCAGCTTCTCTTTGTCGTAGTCGGAGGTGGTGTCTTCGACCTGCTTGCGGATCTGCGCAACGCGGGCTTCGATATCGGCCTGCTGACCAGCACCGTCGATGATGGTGGTGTTTTCCTTGTTCAGCACGACGCGCTTGGCGTTACCCAGGTGCTCCAGGGTAGCGGTTTCCAGGCTCAGGCCGACTTCTTCGGAAATCACGGTACCGCCAGTCAGGATGGCGATGTCCTGCAGCATGGCCTTGCGGCGATCGCCAAAGCCCGGGGCCTTGACTGCAGCAACCTTGACGATGCCGCGCATGTTGTTGACCACCAGAGTCGCCAGGGCTTCGCCTTCGACGTCTTCGGCAACGATCAGCAGCGGACGACCGGCCTTGGCAACGGCTTCCAGCACCGGCAGCAGTTCGCGGATGTTGGAGATCTTCTTGTCGACCAGCAGCAGCAGCGGGCTGTCCAGCTCGGCGACCATGGTGTCCGGCTTGTTGATGAAGTACGGCGACAGGTAGCCGCGATCGAACTGCATGCCTTCTACGACGGACAGCTCGTTCTCCAGACCCGAACCTTCCTCGACGGTGATGACGCCTTCCTTGCCTACACGCTCCATGGCTTCGGCGATGATGTCACCGATGGAGGAGTCGGAGTTGGCGGAGATGGTGCCAACCTGAGCGATGGCCTTGGAGTCGGTGCACGGCTTGGCCAGGTTCTTCAGCTCGGCGACGATGGCGATGGTGGCCTTGTCGATGCCGCGCTTCAGGTCCATCGGGTTCATGCCGGCAGCGACAGCCTTCAGGCCTTCATTGACGATGGCCTGGGCCAGAACGGTAGCGGTGGTGGTGCCGTCACCGGCTTCGTCGTTGGCCTTGGACGCAACGTCCTTGACCAGCTGGGCGCCCATGTTCTCGAAGCGGTCCTTCAGCTCGATTTCCTTGGCGACGGAAACGCCGTCCTTGGTGATGGTCGGAGCACCGAAGCTCTTCTCCAGCACCACGTTGCGGCCTTTCGGGCCGAGGGTCGCTTTAACGGCGTCAGCCAGGACGTTTACACCGACCAGCATCTTCTTGCGTGCGGAGTCGCCGAATTTGACTTCTTTAGCAGCCATGTTGATTGATCCTCAATTCGTGAATTATTTACGGAGATTCGCGGGTGATCAGGCTTCGACGACGGCGAGAATTTCGTTCTCGCTCATCACCAGCAGATCTTCGCCGTCGACCTTGACGGTGTTGCTGCCCGAGTAAGGGCCGAACACCACCTTGTCACCGACCTTCACGGCCAGGGCGCGTACTTCGCCGTTGTCCAGCACGCGGCCGGTACCCACAGCAACGACTTCGCCACGGTTCGGCTTCTCGGCAGCGGAGCCCGGCAGGACGATGCCGCCTGCGGTCTTGGTTTCTTCTTCGCTGCGACGAATCACGACGCGGTCATGCAGAGGACGAAGCTTCATTGTCGATCTCTCCTAGTAGAGTTGTTCCATGCCGATGACCTTCATCGGCGGGTTGGGCAAATCCGGCGGTGCCGGTTGCGGCCCGCAATGCGAGCCGCAGAAGACGGACTGTCGAACACGACAGCGACCTTGCGGTGTCCGCTACATGCGGGCGTTCAAGAGCATTTCAAGGGGCGCAGATGAAATTTTCATGGCCCCAAACGAAACCGGCATGCCTGATGGCATGCCGGATTGTCGGCTGAGCAGCTTAGCGGTCGCGGTCATTGCGCTCCCACTCGCCTTCGATCACGTTCGGCCGTTGCGGGTTGGAGCGCGCCTGCAGATCGTCGGCAAAAGCACGCTGGCGGCGCACCTGCGCCTCAATCCGCCGGTTGATCTGGCGGAACAGGAAGTTGCGTGTCGGTGGGAAAAGCACAACCAGCGCCAGCACATCGCTGATGAAACCGGGCAGGAACAGCAAGCCACCGCCAATGGCCATCATCAGCCCCTGCAGCATCTCGCGCTCGGGCAGTTCACCGCGCGCCAGACGTTCGCGGGCGCGCCAGGCGGTGGCGAAACCCGCCAGGCGCAGCAGCAGAATGCCGGCGATACCACTGAGCACCAGCAGCAGGATGGTCGCCAGCGCGCCAATGGAGCCGCCGACCTTGATCAGCACATACAGCTCGGCCAGCGGAAACAACAAAAACAGTACAAAGAAGATTCGCATCGATGGTCCTTGACGGAAGATCAGCTTCCAGTCCTCTGTAGATGGCGGCAGGAGGGGTCTAATTCAACCCGGGTGACAATCGGCCTGTAACCGGATTATGCGCGACACGGCTGAAGCGAAACTGAATCCCCTCAACCTCGCGCCATGGCAACCAGCGCCTGGCGCACCGCCATTGGCGTTTCGCATGGCTCCGGAAACGCCAGCCAATGCAGTGCCTGGCCGATACGCAGATGGAAGCCCTCGCTATCGATCCCGACCATTTGCGCTGGCGCGCTCTGCGGCAGCCCCGCCTGTTCGACATAGCGGGCGATGGCAGCGGCGTGGTCATCGTTCATGTGCTCGACCATGCCCTGCTCCACCTCGCCGCTTTCGATCGCGAAGGGATTGGCCAGCGCGACGTGGTCCAGCCAGTGAATGGCGCCGAAGCCGCCGATGTAGCGCCAGCGCACCGGCTCCAGCACCCAGAAATCGAAGTCATGCACACGATGGTAGTCGCGCGACTCGGGAAAGTAGCGGTAGTAGCGCTGTGCCGCCGACTCGATTGCAGCGGGCTCGGCGAGCTGACGGGCTTCGGCAAGCAGCGTGAGTCGACCGGCCGCCTGCACATCCTCGGCGGCGCGTTCGCCGACCAGCAGCGAGCACCGCCCATCGGCCTTCAGATTGCGCGTGTGCTGGGCGATGCGGCTGATCAGGATCAGCGGCCAGCCATTGGCGTCCAGACAGTAAGGCACTACCGAGCCGAACGGAAAGCCGGGCATGGCCTGGGAATGGGTGGAGAGCACGCCGCGGTATTCCTTGAGCAGGAGTTGTCGGGCATGCTTGCTGGCTTCGGCGCTCACCTGAGGCTCCTCGAGACGGGTCCGGATCGACGGGCGCTCAGCATAACGGTTTCCCCGGCGGGCGTCGTTCCCCCAGCAGAACGACCACATGGAGATAGGCATGCACCTTCAAGACAAAGTCATCATCGTCACCGGCGGGGGCCAGGGCCTCGGCCGCGCCATGGGCGAGTACCTGGCGAGCAAGGGCGCGCGACTGGCACTGGTGGACCTGAATCAGGAGCGTCTGGATGAGGCAGTCGCGGCCTGCAAGGCCGCTGGCGGTGACGCCCGCGCCTACCTGTGCAACGTCGCCAATGAAGAGCAGGTCAGCGATATGGTTGCGCGCGTGGCCGAGGACTTCGGCGGCCTGCATGGCCTGGTGAACAATGCCGGCATCCTGCGCGACGGTCTGCTGCTCAAGGTCAAGGACGGCGAGATCAGCAAGATGAGCCTGGCGCAGTGGCAGGCGGTGATCGACGTCAACCTGACCGGGGTGTTCCTCTGCACCCGCGAAGTCGCGGCGAAGATGGTCGAACTGAAGAGCGAGGGCGCGATCATCAACATCTCCTCGATCTCCCGCGCCGGCAACATGGGTCAGACCAACTACTCCGCCGCCAAGGCCGGCGTGGCCTCGGCCACCGTGGTCTGGGCCAAGGAGCTGGCGCGTTACGGCATCCGCGTTGCGGGCGTGGCGCCGGGCTTCATCGAGACGGAGATGGTTGCCAGCATGAAACCCGAAGCGCTGGAAAAGATGACCTCCGGCATCCCGCTCAGGCGCATGGGCAAGCCGGCCGAGATCGCCCACTCGGTGGCCTACATCTTCGAGAACGACTATTACACCGGACGCATTCTCGAACTCGACGGCGGCCTGCGCCTCTGAGCGTGTCGTCAGCGCCAAAAAGAAAAGGCAGCCATCTGGCTGCCTTTCTTTTATATGCGCAACGGACGGAATTCGCTTACCAGCCCACGCCGAAACCGATGCTGTAGCGGGTCAAGTCGAGATCGTTGTCGGCACCGCTGATGATGTCCTTCTCTGCCTTCATGTTCAGCGAAGCCCAGTCGGTCACCTTGTAACGCAGGCCGACCTCGGCATCGAGCGCGTAATCGGCCACGTTCTCCAGCGGCTTGCCGAGTTCGCCGGTACTGAACAGCTCGAAGGTCTTGCCCACCAGGTAGCGGTTGTAGTCCCACTTCATCACCGCCAGGTAGAAGTTCTCCTTTTCGCCGTCGGCAAACTCGTAGTCGCTACGGTTGATCAGCCCGGCCAGCGAGAACGCGCCCAGTTCGTTGTCCCAGAACTGGTAACCCGGACCGGTACCGATGGTGCGCTGACGGCGAACATCTTCGATCTGGTCGCGCTTGTAGCTCAGGCGCCCCTGCCAGAACCAGTGTTCGTCGAGGAAGCGGTCCAGCGCATATTCGGCATCCCAGTTGTCGGTGACCGTCACACCGTCACGATACTCACGGTTGTAGTTACCGGTGCCGTTGTGGCGCCAGAGCCCGTGCCGCGCCTTGGTATCGAACGAGACGTCATAGTCATCGGTATCGTTCTCGGCGCGCTTGTAATCCATCGCAACATCGACGTTGCCGCTCCAAGTGAAATCCTGGATCAACGGTTTGGGATGGATGATCTGCGTGATACTCGCCAACTCCACCGTGCGTGGCGCGGCACCATTTGTGATGACGACCTTGCCCTCGTCGGCTGCCTGCAGCGACTGGGCGACCTCGCCGGTCACGTCGTTCTGCTTGATCAGCAGCTTCTGGTCGCTTTCTAGCGTGGCGATCTTGCTCCACTTCAGCGGAATCGAGCCGCCGTATTCGGTTTCGATGAGCAGCTTGCCGCCGTCGAGCACACTGATCTTGCCGGTCAGACGATCACCATTCTTCAACCACACGGTGTCGGCGAACGAAGGCAGGGCAATGGCGGAAAGGGTCACGCAAAGCAGGGTTCTGGAGAACATATATGTGCTGAAAATCTGGTCGAAGGCGGTTGAAAGGCTGGCATTATCCCTATGCGTTTAACTACAGCAAGCAAAGACCGCCGAATGGAGCGCTAGTTCGGCGCGCACTACGCCTGCCTGCACCGGAGCACCTGTCATGGCCGACCTTCCACCACTGCTGCCACCCGCTGCCGACGCCGATGCACGGCGTGCCGCTGTTTATCTGGTGATGTCGCAGATACCGCCGGGTAAGGTGGTGAGCTACGGCGAACTGGCCGCCATGGCCGGACTCGGTCGCGCGGCCCGCTGGGTTGGCCGGTTGATGTCTCAGCTGCCCGACGGCACCAGCCTGCCCTGGCATCGGGTGATCGCTGCCGGCGGACGGCTCAGCCTGCCGGCCGGTTCCCCTGCCGGGCACGAGCAGCGCATGCGCCTGCGGGCCGAAGGGCTGACCATCATCAACGACCGGGTGGACATGCGTCGGCACGGCTGGCATTCGACGGAGCACAGCGGTTAGAGTGCGCGCTTCGTCCAAAACTGCACAGATCCTCGATGTATGTCCCGTGAAACCTGGCGCGATGCGCTAGCCGCCTACGCCAGCCCCGCTACGCTGGCCCTGCTGTTGCTGGGTTTCGCTGCGGGTCTTCCCGCCGTTCTGGTGTTCTCCACGCTGTCGGTCTGGCTGCGTGAAGCGGGCGTCTCGCGGGAAACCATCGGTTTTGCCAGTTGGATCAGCCTGGCGTATGCATTCAAATGGGTCTGGTCGCCGATGCTCGACCAGTGGCGACTGCCCTGGATCGGCGCGCTCGGGCGTAGACGCTCGTGGCTCGTGCTGTCGCAGGCTCTTATCGCCATTGGCTTGGTTGGCATGGCCCTGTGCAATCCGCAATACAACCTCACGATGCTCATCGCGCTGGCGGTGGTCGTGGCGTTTTCGTCGGCTACCCAGGACATCGCCATCGATGCCTATCGCCTGGAGATCGCCGAGGACAAGCTGCAGGCGACCCTCGCTGCCAGTTACATGACTGGCTATCGCATCGCCATGCTGCTCGCCAGTGCCGGTGCGCTCTTCCTTGCCGAATGGCTGGGCTCGAGCAGCCTCGATTACAACCAGGCAGCCTGGACCACGACCTATCTCGCCTTCGCCCTGCTGATCCTTCCCGGGTTGATCACCAGCCTGGTGATCCGCGAGCCGGACGCTGCCGCGCCGCTGCCCAACGAGCCCTCGCGCTACAGTTTCAATCACCAGCTCGCTGCAGTCGGCCTGCTGCTGGTGCTGCTGATCTCGATACCGGCGATGATCAACGCGCTGATCGCCCAGGCCTGGCCACGAGCGACGCTGTATGCGCTGTTCATTCTCGGCAGCATTTCGCCGATGGGCCGGGCGCTATTCGTACCGGTACGCCATATCTTCAGCCAAGCCAAGCAACGCCAGCGCCCGGCGCGCTTCGACTTCGCCCACCAGGCGGTGTCAGTGATCGTGCTGATCATCCTGATGGTCTCCACCACCGGCATGTTCCAGTCCTACTGGGGCGGCTACTGGCCACGCGGTACCATGTACCTGCTGATCTGCTGGGGCTGCCTGTCGGCACCCGGGCGCATCCTGATGGGGCCGGTGCTGACGCCGATCACCGACTTCATCGTGCGCTACCGCTGGCAGGCGTTGCTGCTATTGGGACTGATCGCCACCTACCGGATGTCGGATACGGTGATGGGCGTGATGGCCAACGTGTTCTACATCGATCAGGGCTTTTCCAAGGACGAGATCGCCAGCGTCAGCAAGCTGTTCGGCCTGGTGATGACACTGCTCGGCGCGGCCTTCGGCGGCCTGCTGATCGTGCGTTTCAGCATCCTGCCGATCCTGTTCATCGGCGGGGCCGCCTCGGCGGCGACCAACTTGATGTTCATGCTGCTGGTGGAGATGGGTGCGAACCTGAACATGCTGATCGTCACCATCTCCTGCGACAACTTCAGCGGCGGCCTCGCCTCCACCGCCTTCGTCGCCTATCTGTCCAGCCTGACCAACCTGAAGTTCTCCGCCACCCAGTACGCGCTGCTGAGTTCGCTCATGCTGTTGCTGCCCCGTCTGCTGGGTGGCTACTCCGGTGTCATGGTGGAGCACCTCGGCTACAGCGATTTCTTCCTGGTCACCGCACTGCTCGGTGTGCCGACGCTGATTCTGATCGTCTGGCAGTGGCACAGAAGTCGCCAGCAGCCCGAGGAAACGCAGCACGACGCAGCCTCGGAACGTACCTGAAGCGCCCCGCAGAAACGACGAAGCCGGCAAATGCCGGCTTCGCTTCGTTCAGGCAAGACCTCAGCTCTGAACCAGGTGCACCACGCGCTGCGGAAACGGAATGCCGATACCCGCCTCGTCGAAACGCTCCTTCACCAGCTCGGTGAAAGCGAAGGTCACCGGCCAGAAATCACCGGTCGCGACCCACACCCGCAACGACAGATTGACCGAGCTGTCCCCCAGCCCGGTGACGAATACCACCGGCTCGGGATCGCGCAACACACGCTCGTCCTGCGCGATTTCCAGCAGGATCTGCCGTGCGAGCTTGATGTCCGCGCCGTAGTCGATACCGACGTTGATATCGGCACGACGCCGCGGCTCGCGGGAGTAATTGGTGATATGCCCGTTGGACAGAGCGCCGTTGGGCACCACGATGGTCTTGTTGTCGCCAGTCTTGAGCACCGTATGGAAGATCTGGATGGAGTTCACGGTGCCGGCGACACCCTGGGCTTCGATCCACTCGCCGACCCGAATCGGGCGGAACAGCAGAATCAGCACGCCGCCGGCAAAATTCGCCAGGCTGCCCTGCAACGCCAGACCGATGGCCAGGCCGGCGGCACCGATCACGGCGATGAACGAAGTGGTTTCCACCCCGATCATGGAAGCCACGCTGACCAGCAGCAGCACCTTGAGCACGATGCTGGCGAGGCTGCCAATGAAGCCATGCAGAGTCGGATCCACATGACGACGCTGCAGCAGGCTGGCGACCTTCCCGGTCAGGGTATTGATCAGCCACCAGCCGAAAAGCAGAGTCAATATCGCCAGTGTCACCTGGGCGCCGTATTGCAGCACCACAGGCAGCCAGGATTCGGAAAGATCGACCAGGTAGTCGACGCTCAGGTCCATGGATTACTCCTTGTGAAAATCGGTGCCCGCAACGCGAGCACCGACGAAAAGCGGGGGATGAATGCACACGCCGAGGCGCGGAGGAAGGGTCAGTCGCGGAAGTTGTTGAACTGCAGCGGCATGCCGAATTCGTGGCCACGCAGCAGGGCGATGGCTTCCTGCAGGTCGTCGCGCTTCTTGCCGGTGACGCGCACCTGCTCACCCTGGATAGCGGCCTGCACCTTGAGCTTGGCCTCCTTGATGTAAGCGACGATCTTCTTCGCCAGCTCCTTGTCGATGCCCTCGCGCAGCACCACTTCCTGCTTGGTGCTCTTGCCGGATGCGTAGGCATCCTTGATCTCCAGACACTGGATATCGATCTTGCGTTTGACCAGGCTCAACTTGAGGATCTCGAGCATCTGCTCCAATTGGAACTCGGCGTCCGCCGTCAGCTGCACGGTCAGATCCTTTTGCTCGAAGCTGCCTTTGCCGCGCAGATCGTAACGACGATCCAGTTCCTTGATTGCGTTATCGACTGCATTGGTGACTTCGTGCTTGTCCAGTTCGGACACCACGTCGAACGAGGGCATGGGGATTCCTCCACTGTGATAGCGCGACCGGCCGCATGAGCCGAGCGCGTATGTCTTGACGGTTAAGAAAGCGCGGTCATTATAACGATTCGACGTGTCAGCGCCCGCCCTACGGCAAGGAGTGACAGGACGTCCCCCTTCAATTGATTGAGCTTGCCATGCCCAACCCTCTCCTGAGCATTCTTGTAGTCGATGACGCCAAGTTTTCCAGCGTCATGATCGGTCGCGCGCTGAGCAAGGCCGGCTACCAGGATATCCGCTTCGCCAGCAGCGCCGCTGATGCACTGGTGCAGCACTCGCAGCGCCCTGCGCATGTCCTGCTGGCAGACTGGCTGATGCCGGAAATGGACGGTCTAGAGCTGACCGGCCAGATTCGCCAGCGCGACGCCCAGAGCGGGCACTACAGCTACATCATCCTGCTCACCGGCCGCGACAGCGAGAATGCCCTGGGCCAGGCGTTCGACCACGGCGTCGACGACTTCATCAGCAAGTCGGCGATGAACGAGCAGCTGTTGCCGCGCATCTTCGCCGCCGACCGTCTCTGCGGCTCGCTGCAACGGCTCAAGCAGGAGAATCACCAGCTCGCGGAGAGCGTCGCCAGCCTGGAAGAGCAGAGCCTGCGGGACCCGCTGACCCATCTGGGCAATGCCCGCTACATGCACCAGCGCCTGGCGGCCAGCCTGCGCCAGATGGAGAACCGCGGCACGGCGCTGTACTACCTGCAGATCGGCTTGCCCGACGCCGGTGCGCTGCGCGAGCGCTACGGCGACGCGGTCTACGCGGAAATCCTCAGCGCCATCGGCACACGCCTGCAACAGCTCGTTCGCCCGCTGGATGTGGTGTGCCGAATCAATGAAAGCCAGTTCGGCCTGCTGGCCCTGGTCAACGATCTCAAGGGTTGCTCGCCGAGCAGCTTCAAACGCCTGCATGAAGGCCTGAACCTCAGGGCGCTGAAGACCAGCGAGGGCTTCGTTTCCATCAAGGCGGGCATCAGCCTGATCAGCCTCGACACCGATGCGCTGCCGGTCGCGCCTGAAACCATCATCGAGCGCGCGGCCGCCCTGCTGCCGAGCGCCTACAGCACCGGCCGCATCGTGCCGCTGCGCCTGAAGCAGTCGGCCTGAGGGTGAGCTGGCACGTCCTCGGCGCAGGCGCACTCGGCAGCCTCTGGGCGACCCGCCTGGCTGGAGCGGGCGCAACTGCACGGATAATCCTGCGCTCCCCACAGCGCCTCGAAGATTACCAGCGCGCCGGTGGGCTCACACTGAATGCCGACGGCCTATCTCGGCTCTACGCCATTCCGGCAGAACTGCCCGATGCGAGCGCACCGATTCAGCGCCTGCTGGTCGCGTGCAAAGCCTACGACGCCGAAGCCGCAGTCGCTCAGGTAGCGTCCCGCCTCGCTCCCGGTTGCGCAATACTCCTGTTGCAGAACGGCCTCGGCAGCCAGCAGGCCATCGCCGACCGCTGGCCGCAGACGCGTTGCATCTTCGTGTCGAGCACAGAAGGGGCCTATCGAGAGGACGATTTCCATGTGGTGTTCGCCGGCCGTGGGCAGAACTGGCTGGGAGATTCGAACGGCGGCAGCGCGCCGACCTGGCTGGACGAACTGAACCGGGCGAGCATCCCGCAAACCTGGTCCACCGATATCATCGCGCGGCTCTGGCGCAAGCTGGCGCTGAACTGCGCCATCAATCCGCTGACCGTGCTCCATGACTGCCGTAATGGCGAGCTGCTACAGCATCGCGAGCAACTCTCCGGGCTTTGCGAAGAACTCGTGGTACTGCTCGAAGCCAGCGGCCAACCGGCAGCTGCCAGCGATCTGCACAGCGAGGTGCTGCGGGTGATCGAGGCCACCGCGGCCAACTATTCTTCGATGTATCAGGACGTTCGACTCGGCCGACGTACCGAGATCACCTACCTGCTCGGCCATGCCTGCCGCAGCGCCGACTCGCTGGGGCTCGCGCTACCACGGCTGCACGAGCTGCATCGCCAGCTGCGTGAACACCTTAGCCGGCGCGGATTGCCCACGGACTGAGCCGCGGCTACCCTGCAGAAAACCTCTGCATATGCCGTGTCCCACCAATGATCCTGCGTCAGCGCCTCGAAAACCTTCCGGTCGGCCGCAAACTGCTGCTGGCCCTGCTCGTCCTGCTTGCCGCCGTTCTGCTGGTTTCCAACCTGACGTTCATCAGCGCAGCCTACTGGATTTCACGCCAGAGCGTCGCGCCGCAGGCCATGCACACGCTCGGCGAGCTGTTCGCTACCGAAGAACTGAGCGCGCGGGCGCTGTCTTCGCCGGAAGCCGCCAGCAAACTGCTCAAACGCCTGGACGGCTATGCACCGCTGCGCGCGGCGATGATCTACGACCAGGACGGCAACAGCCTCGCGCAGCTCCAGCAAGGCGACCGATTGCGTCTGCCGGAACAGCTCAGCGATGTCGAGCATTGGCGCGCCAGCGAGATCCGCGCCAACCTGCTGGTCAGGCTGCCGCAAGCCGATGGTAGTGCCGGGCATCTGCTGATGGTCGCCAGCAGCGAGCTGCCCGGCGCCTTCTACACCGGCACGCTGACCGCCAGCCTGGCGATTCTCGTTGCCAGCCTGCTGCTGTGGATCCTGGTTGCGCGGCAGATCCGCCAGCTCATCACCCGCCCGATCCGCGATCTGGAGGCGCTGTCGCGCCAGGTCACCCGCGAGGAGGACTATTCCCTGCGCGCCAAGCCCGGCAACCAGGACGAGATCGGCCGACTGGCCGATGCCTTCAACACCATGCTGTCGCGCATGGAGGCCCGCGAGCAGCAGCTCAAGCGTGCCCGTGACGATGCCCAGGAAGCCTTCGATCATGCTCAGGGCCTGGCCGAGGAAACCCGCCATTCCAACCGCAAGCTGGAGCTGGAAGTGCAGGTACGTAGCAAGATCGAGCAGAAGCTGACCGGCTTTCAGAAGTACCTCAACAGCATCATCGACTCGATGCCTTCGGCGCTGATCGCGCTGGACGAACAGCTCTACGTCACCCAATGGAACCAGGAAGCCAGCGCCCTCTCCGGAACGCCGCTGGACGACGCCCTCAACCAGCCGGTGTTCGTCGCCTTCGAGCCGCTCAAGCCGTTTCTCGCGCAGATCCGGCGCACTTCGGAACAGCACGTGGTGGCGAAGATCGAGCGGGTGACCTGGATGCGCAACGACGAGCCGCACCACTATGCGCTGACCTGCTATCCGCTGACCGGCGCTGGCGGCCGCGGTGTGGTGATCCGCATCGACGACATCACCCAGCGCATCAACATGGAAGAAATGATGGTGCAGTCGGAGAAGATGCTCTCGGTGGGCAGCCTCGCGGCCGGCATGGCCCACGAGATCAACAACCCCCTCGGCGCCATCCTGCACAACGCACAGAACATCCGCCGCCGGCTCTCGCCCGAACTCGAGCGCAATCGTGAGGCCGCAGAGGAAACCGGCGTGCGCCTGGAAGCGGTCAACCAGTACCTGCAACGCCGCGAAGTGCCGCAGCTGCTCGACGGTATCCAGCAAGCCGGCTCACGAGCGGCGAAGATCGTCAGCCATATGCTCAGCTTCAGCCGCATGAGCAACCGTCAGCTGGCGGACTGCCAGTTGCCGGTGCTGATCGATCAGGCGCTGGAGATCGCCGGCAACGACTTCGCACTGATCGACAGCTTCGATTTCAAGGCCATCGATATCGTCCGTGACTTCGACCCACGAATAGACCGCGTACCGTGCATCGGCAACGAGCTGGAGCAGGTCCTGCTCAACCTTCTGAAGAACGCCGCACAGGCCATCCATACCCATCAGAGCGACGAGCCGGGACAGATCATCCTGCGCACGCGCCTGAATCCGCCGTGGGCGGAAATCCAGGTCGAGGACAACGGCGGCGGCATTCCGGAGAATGTGCGCAAGCGCATCTTCGAGCCGTTCTTCACCACCAAGGAAGTCGGCCAGGGAACCGGGCTGGGTCTTTCCGTCTCGTATTTCATCATCACCAACAACCATCAGGGGCAGATGGAGGTGCAGTGCCAAGCTGGCCACGGCACCACGTTCACCCTGCGGTTGCCGCTGAGCTCGCCCGGTGAGCAGATGGCGACCTGAACCAAGGAACCGATACATGGGCAATCGACTGTCGAAAATCTACACCCGCACCGGCGATAGCGGCGAAACCGGCCTCGGCGACGGTCGTCGCGTCGCCAAGGACCACCCTCGCGTGGAGGCCATGGGCGAGGTCGACACCCTCAACAGCCAGCTCGGCCTGCTACTGGCCGAACTGGCCGATGCGCAGGTGCAGTGGCCGGCGCTCGACGAGCTGATCAGCGTTTTCGCGCCCTGCCAGCACCGCCTGTTCGACCTCGGCGGCGAGCTGGCGATGCCCGACTACCAGGCGCTGCAGGACAAGGAAATCGAGCGGCTGGAACAGGCCATCGATCGCTGGAACCAGGAGCTCGGGCCGCTGAAGGAATTCATCCTGCCTGGCGGCTCCCGGCTGATCGCCCTCGCCCATCTGTGCCGCAGCGTGACACGCACCGCCGAACGCCGTTGCCAGCAACTCAATGCCAGCGAGACGGTACGCCCGGTGCTGCTGGCCTATCTGAACCGGCTCTCCGATGCGCTGTTCGTCGCCGCCCGCCTGATCGCTCGGCGCCAGGGTTGCGGCGAAATACTCTGGCAGCCAGCCGCTGCCACAGCCGCCGCGGATGACTGAGCCAGTCGTAGCGCGACAGGCCCGCCGTCGCGACCAGCTGCACGCCGCCTGGGAAGGCTTCATCGTCCTGTTGGTGTGCATCAACCTGGCGCTGATTCTGTTCGACAGCCTGTTCGCCCTGCAGCCTGTCAGCGCAGTGCTGGCGGACCTCGCGCCAGAGCTGCATGCGCGTTACCAGCAGAGTATTCACGCCAACTTCCAGTACATCGACCTGGGCTTCGTCGCGATCTTCGTCTTCGACGTGCTGCTCGGCTGGACCGTGGCGCTGTTCGAGCGCCGCTACGCACGTTGGTACTACTACCCGTTCGCGCACTGGTATGACGTGCTCGGCTGCATTCCGCTGGCCGGGCTGCGCTGGTTGCGCGTACTGCGTGTCGGCGCGCTGCTGATCCGCCTGCAGCGCCTGGGGCTGATCGACATGCGCGACTGGGCCATTTACGGCCTGTTCAGCCGTTATTACTACCTGCTGATCGAGGAGCTTTCCGACCGGGTGATGGTGCGCCTGTTCGGCCGCCTGCAGCAGGAAATCGGCGCCAGCGACGACCTTTCGCGCCGCCTCCTGCAGGAAGTGGTGCGGCCGCGCAAACAGCGCTTGCTCAACGACATCTCGCGGCGCCTGCAGGACATGCTGGAAACCGGCTACCGCGACAACCGCGGCGCCATCGAAGGCTATGTCAGCCAGTTGATTCACCAGGCGCTGCAGAACAATCCCGAAATGCACAATCTGCGGCGCCTGCCACTGGGCAACCGCTTGGCCAGCACGCTCGACGATGCGCTGAGCGACATCGCCGCGCGGCTGCTGCAGGGCGCCGTGGAAGGCATGCGTGGCCCGCAGTTCCAGGCACTGGCCGGCACTCTCGCCGACGAGTTCTTCGATGCCTGGGTCTACCAGGACGAAAATACCGACCTGGCGCTGGAAGAACTGCTGGTCGACGTCATCGAAGTGCTCAAGCAGCAGGTGCTCGACCGCCGCTGGAGCCGTTTCGTCGGCCCCACGCCACCACCGACACATCCCGAGTGAGCCCCGCGATGTTCTCCATGGCAAGCCGTAGGGCTCTGAAAGGTGGGTGTTGATCTGCTATTCGTCGACCGCCTTGAAACCCTCAGGGGATTTTTCGTCGAGACGCGCCCCGATGATCATCTCGGTCGCCCAGTTCACCAGAATCGAGGTGTAGCCCTCCTGACAGCGCTCGTTGCTCAGCGCATGGTCGGCACCGTCGATGATGCGATGAGTGAGGGAATGGGTGCTATGGAAGGCGGCACGATAGCTCATGATGGTTTCGTGCGGGACGAAGGTGTCGTGCTCGGATTCGACGATCAGCACGTCGCCGCGAAACGCCGCGCAGGCGGCCAACGCGCGGTTCTCGTCCGGTAGTACGCGCCGGCTGCGCAGCTGGTTGAGTACATCGCGATCGAGCTGGCGCTTGGGCACCTGCCACTCCTCGTCGCGGTACAGCGCCGGCACGCGCAGGGCCAGCCACTTCACCGGACGCAGCGCGGTGAGAATCGCCGCCAGGTAACCGCCATAGCTGGTGCCGACCACAGCGATCGCCGAGGGGTCGATATGCGGGTGCTGGGCCAGCAGATCGTAAGCGGCGAGCAGATCATCGAGGTTCTGCTCCCGCGTCACGGTTTCCTGCTGCGCACGGGTCTGCGCATGGCCGCGCAGATCGAACGACAGACAGACGCAACCAAGCCCGGCGATACCACGCGCGCGGTTCAGGTCACGCTGCTGGCTGCCACCCCAGCCGTGCACGAACAGCACGCCCGGCATCTTCTCCGGCGGTGACAGGAAGGTCCCGGCGATATGCTCATCATCTACCAGGATGTTCACCATTTCGCTATGCGTCGCCATAGTCCTCCACCGTTACACACTTGGTGATGAAACCCACATCGGCGTCCTCGTCCCGGTACAGAACTTGCGCACCAGCCGGCACGCTTCGCTCGCGCCCATAGAACTCCAGCGAAGACGCCTTCACCGCGCGCGCCGAGGTGCCTTGCCTGAAGACTTCCAGGGCAGCCACTTCGGCACTGCTGGCACCGCCGATACGCCAGGACTGCTCGAGCACGCCGGAACGTGGCTGGCCGCGGCCATCGACGCCCTGGGCGATGTCGTAGTTACGCCGCGAGGCGAAGAAATGCCGATAACAGGCCGAGGCTGCCTCGTCATAGACCTGCGCCTGGCGCACGGCCAGTCGTATCGCCTCCGGCAGATCAAGGGCCATCAGCACCTCGAAGTCGCCATCGACGACCACCAGATCCGAGCCGCCATACACCTCGTTATCCGCATTGTCCTGAGTCAGGCGCTGCGTGCCGTAGTAACTGGCCAGACGGCCTCCAACCCGCACCTGACCGACACTGAAGGTGGTGACGCGATCCAGATGCGCCTCCAGAACCAGACCGTACTGGGCCAGCTCCTTTTCATCGAGCGCAAACAAGGCCTCATCGAGGGTATCGGCATCATCGACGCGCTGCTGCCCGCGGCCACCAGTGGCGCGTACTGGCTTGATCCGCACCGGCCCCTCGTGCAAAAGGCGCCGCCCGGCGTCACGCGCATCGTCAATGCTGAAGGCGCTGTAACCGGCCAGCACGCTGCCCTTGACCTGGGTACTGAAGTCCCGTGACCAGCCGACCGGCGCCACGGCGTCCGGACGCACCAGCGGATGGGTGATCGCCTTGGTTTCGACAAAGGCCTGCGGCACGACACCACCGAACAGGTCACCCTCTTCGTTCAGCCCGAGTTCCTGGGCTTCGCGGAGGCCGACGACGGTACCCGACGGTACCAGGTAGGGATGGGCGTCATAACGACGCGCTGGATCGTACTCACCGCCGTAACTCATCCCCAGCAAGTTCGCCAGGCGTTCGGCCAAGGCCGCGTGGACGACCTTCTCATGCTGCGGCTCGCGTGGTCGGTTGGCATAGGTCAGCACGACCCTGCGTGAGCTCTGCAGCGTTTGCGCATTCATCATCGTCGTGGACAGCTCCATGGACTGCTCGGCATGTACGTCCTGAGACCCGGCGCGACGGCAGGCGTTCGCTTCTGCCTGAGGGGCCCGCCGAGCGCCGGAAACGAAAAAAGGGGAGCACCGCGAGGTTGCTCCCCTTCTTTCTGCGCCTCGATTCAGGCCGGCGCGGAAGACCGGATCAGGTGATCGAAGGCACTCAGCGAGGCCTTGGCGCCTTCACCCACGGCGATCACGATCTGCTTGTACGGCACCGTGGTCACGTCGCCCGCGGCGAATACGCCGGGAATACTGGTCTGGCCCTTGGCATCGACGATGATCTCGCCGAAGCGCGACAGCTCCAGGGTGCCCTTGAGCCATTCGCTGTTGGGCAGCAGGCCGATCTGCACGAAGATGCCTTCCAGCTCGACGTTGTGCAGCTCCTCGCTGATGCGGTCCTTGTAGATCAGCCCGGTGACTTTCTGGCCGTCGCCCTTGACCTCGGTGGTCTGCGCCATTTTCAGCACGCGGACGTTGGGCAGGCTGTTGAGCTTGCGCTGCAGCACCGCGTCGGCCCGCAGTTCCTCGCCGAATTCCAGCAGGGTGACGTGGGCGACGATGCCGGCCAAGTCGATCGCCGCTTCCACCCCGGAGTTGCCGCCACCGATCACCGCCACACGCTTGCCCTTGAACAGCGGGCCATCGCAGTGCGGGCAGTAGGCCACGCCACGGCCACGGTACTCCTGCTCGCCGGGCACGTTCATCTCGCGCCAGCGCGCGCCGGTGGCAAGGATCAGGGTCTTGGCCTTGAGTTCGCCGCCGTTCTCGAACTGCACGCGGTGCAGGCCGTCGTCGCCCGCCGGGATCAGCTGGCTGGCGCGCTGCAGGTTCATGATGTCGACGTCGTATTCGCGCACGTGTTCTTCCAGCGCGCGGGCCAGTTTCGGCCCTTCGGTTTCCTTCACCGAGATGAAGTTCTCGATGGCCATGGTGTCGAGCACCTGGCCGCCGAAGCGCTCGGCCGCCACGCCGGTGCGGATGCCCTTGCGTGCGGCGTAGATCGCCGCGGCGGCGCCGGCCGGGCCGCCACCGACCACCAGCACGTCGAAGGCGTCCTTGGCCTTGAGCTTCTCGGCATCACGGGCGCTGGAGCCGGTGTCGAGCTTGGCGAGGATTTCCTCCTCGCTCATGCGGCCCTGGGTGAACAGCTCGCCGTTGAGGTAGATGCTCGGCACCGACATGATCTGGCGGGCTTCGACTTCGTCCTGGAACAGCGCGCCGTCGATGGCCACGTGCTTGATGTTCGGGTTGAGCACGGCCATCAGGTTCAGCGCCTGGACCACGTCCGGGCAGTTCTGGCAGGACAGCGAGAAGTAGGTTTCGAAGCGGTAGTCGCCCTCCAGCGCCTTGATCTGCTCGATCACTTCCGGTGCGGTCTTCGACGGATGGCCACCGACCTGCAGCAGGGCCAGCACCAGCGAGGTGAATTCGTGGCCCATGGGGATGCCGGCGAAGCGCAGGCTGATGTCGCCGCCGATGCGGTTGAGGGCGAACGAGGGTTTGCGCGCATCGTCGCCGTCGGTCTTGAGGATGATCTTGTCGCTGAGGCTGGCGATGTCCTGCAGCAGGCTCAGCAGCTCCCGGGATTTCTCGCCGTCATCGAGGGACGCGACGATCTCGAAGGGCTGGGTGACCTTCTCCAGGTAGGCTTTCAACTGGGTCTTGAGATTGGTGTCCAACATGAGCAGCGGTACCCCATACGGAATTCAGGAAATAAAACGCCCGGACGGTTCGCGTCCAGGCGTTGGGTTGCCAGAGGGCGGTGAACAGCCCTCCAGCACGCAGGGCAGATAGGCGAAGCCTTAGATCTTGCCGACCAGGTCCAGCGACGGAGCCAGGGTCTTCTCGCCTTCTTTCCACTTGGCCGGGCAGACTTCACCCGGGTGAGCGGCGGTGTACTGAGCGGCCTTCAGCTTGCGCAGGGTTTCCGACACGTCACGAGCGATCTCGTTGGAGTGGATCTCGACGGTCTTGATCACGCCTTCCGGGTTGATCAGGAAGGTGCCACGCAGGGCCAGACCTTCTTCTTCGATGTGCACACCGAAAGCGCGGGTCAGCTGGTGAGTCGGGTCGCCGATCAGCGGAAACTGAGCCTTGCCAACGGCAGGGGAAGTTTCATGCCAGACCTTGTGCGAGAAGTGGGTATCGGTGGTGACGATGTACACCTCGGTACCGGCCTTCTGGAACTCGGCGTAGCTGTTGGCAGCGTCTTCGATCTCGGTCGGGCAGTTGAAGGTGAAGGCAGCCGGCATGAAGATCAGCACGGACCACTTGCCCTTCAGGGATTCTTCGGTGACTTCGATGAACTTGCCATTGTGGAAGGCATTGACTTTGAAGGGTTGAACTTGAGTGTTGATCAGCGACATCTGCTAACTCCTTTAGGGGGTTCAGAAACTTTGACGGGGCCTACGATAACGCAGCCAGCAGCATACCGTTAATTGATTAAGGGAATGACAGCGATTGCTTTCATCTATCGAAGACACATTTATCGGGTTTAGCGCAGCATCGCCAGTGACCTGTAAGAGCGGCAGCGGTTCAATCCGGCCAGAATGCTCGAATCGCAGCGACGCCCTGCGCACCTGCCTGGCGTGCCAAGGACAGGTCGGATGCCTGAAGACCGCCCAGCAGGTAGACCGGCCGGTCGAAGCCTAGCAGTAAATCCGCGACCTGCGGCCAACCCAAAGGTGAGGCATCCGGATGGCTGGCGGTCGCCAGCACCGGCGACAACGTGACGAAATCTACCCCCAATGCGGCTGCCAGCGCCAGCTCCTTGGCATCGTGGCAGGAAGCAGCCAACCAGCGATTCGTCGTGATCGGTCGTTCCTGTCCCGCATGCTCTCGCAGCTGCTCGGCAGTCAGATGCCAGCCTGCCTCGGGGTAATCGCACACCCACTGTAGCGAGCCCTTGAGCATCAACTGAGCACGCTCCCCGCACAATGCCAGCGCCCGCTCCGCCAACGCAAGATAGTCGGCGGGCGGTAGCGATGGCACACGCAGCTGGATCAGCCGTACGCCGTCATCCAGCGCTCGCGCGAGCCCATCGAGCAACCGTTGCGGGGCAATGCCATCCGGCGTTATCAGATAGCGATTAGGCAAACGCGCAGCCGCGATGATCGGCTGGTTGGCGGCAGGGAAGCTGTAATGCGTCAGCTGATCCGCCGTCACCCACATCAGCGGCTGGCCCTCCGCACCGTGGGGTTCACCGGTAAACGCCTGCACCTCCCAGACATCGAGCAGCACCTGCTTGTCCGGATAATCGTGGCGCACCTGGATCAATGGCTGCGCCGCGGTAACGACGATTCCCAGCTCCTCCAGCAGCTCACGTGCCAGCGCCGCCTCGACGCGCTCGTCTGCCTCGACCTTGCCACCGGGAAACTCCCACAGTCCACCCTGATGCTTGTCGAGCGGTCGCTTGGCGATCAGCACGCGCTCATCAACGCCACGAATGACGGCTGCAGCGACATGGATTCGTTTCACTTCCGCACTTCCTGCAGGGCGCTCTTATGCCAGCGCTGAAAAGCCGGCCACTGATGGATCGTCTCGACGTAGCTCGCCGCGGCAGCAGGCAAGGCCACCTGATAACTGCGCAGGCGCGAAGCCACCGGCGCATAGAAGGCGTCGGCAATGCTCGGCTGGCCAAACAGATAATCACCGCCCCTGCCAAAGCGCTCGCAGCAATCGCTCCAGATGGCGCAGATTCGCTCGACATCTGCCCGCACTTCATCGGGAAGCTCGGGCAAGGCCTGGTCGCGCGCCATATCCATCGGCAGATGGCTGCGCAGCGCCTGAAAGCCGCTGTGCATTTCCGCGCAGATACTCCGCGCCAATGCGCGCGCATAGCGCTCGCGCGGCCACAGATGTGCATCAGGGAAACGCTCGGCCAGGTATTCGGCGATTGCCAACGAATCCCACACTGGGCCGTCCTCGGTCAGCAGCACCGGCACCTTGCCGGTCGGCGAATAAGCGAGCAGCCGGGCTCGGCTGTCCGGCCGATAGAGGGACACCGGAACCTGTTCGCACGCAGCGCCGGACAGTTCCACTGCCAGGGCGGTGCGCAGCGACCAGGATGAGTAGTTCTTGTCGCCGACTACCAGTTGCAGAGCCATGACCTATGCACCTCGAGTTGCCTTCGGAAGAGTCAGCGGACGTTAAGGCGCGGCAAGCGCCAATGGCAAATTCCCGTTGCACATGGGGCCATGCACAACGGGAATAGCTAAGGGCAGGATTCGATCAGGTCCGGTATTCGGCGTTGATCTTCACGTACTCGTGGGACAGGTCGGTGGTCCAGATGGTCTCGCTGCAACTGCCACGACCGAGCTCGATACGGATGGTAATTTCCTCCTGGGCCATTACCGCTGCGCCCTGCTCTTCCGTGTAGCTGGGCGAGCGCCCGCCCTGGCTGGCGATGCAGACCTCGCCGAGGAACACGTCGATCTTGCTGACATCCAGGTCTGGCACGCCGGCGTAGCCGACAGCAGCCAGAATGCGGCCCCAGTTCGGATCGGAGGCGAACAGCGCGGTCTTGATCAGCGGCGAATGCGCAACGGCGTAGGCGACGTCCAGGCACTCCTGATGATTGCCGCCGCCGTTGACCTGCACGGTGACGAACTTGGTCGCACCTTCACCGTCGCGAACGATGGCCTGGGCCACTTCCATGAACACTTCCAGCACCGCCTGCCTGAGCTTGCCAAACAGTTCGCCGGCCGCTTCGGTGATCTCCGGCAACGCCGCCTGACCGGTGGCGATCAGCATGCAGCAATCGTTGGTGGAGGTGTCACCATCGATGGTGATGCGATTGAAGGACTTGTTCGCCGCATCGCGCACCAGATCCTGCAACACGCTGCCGGCGACCTTGGCATCGGTGGCGATATAGCCAAGCATGGTCGCCATGTTCGGCCGGATCATGCCGGCGCCCTTGCTGATACCGGTGACGGTTACCGTCACGCCATCGTGCTGGAACTGACGGCTGGCGCCCTTGGGCAGCGTATCGGTGGTCATGATGCCGGTAGCGGCCTCGGCCCAATGATCAGGCGACAGATCATTGAGCGCAGCCTGCAGCGCCGACTCGATCTTCTGTACCGGCAGCGGCTCGCCGATCACGCCAGTCGAGAACGGCAGCACGGCCGTCTCGTCGACTCCGGTGATGGCAGCGAGGGCCGTGCAGGTGTGGCGGGCGTCGGCCAGACCTTGCGGCCCGGTACCGGCATTGGCGTTACCGGTGTTGGTCAGCAGGTAACGCACCGGCCCGTGCATGCGTTCGCGGGTGACGAGCACGGGGGCAGCGCAGAAAGCGTTGGTGGTGGTCACGCCGGCGACACGCGAGCCCTCCGCGCAGCGCATGATCACCACATCCTTGCGGCCCGGTCGCTTGATGCCGGCGGAGGTGATGCCGAGTTCGAAACCGGGTACCGGGTGCAGGGTAGGTAAAGGACCAAGACCGACAGCCATGGATGCGCTCCTTCAGAACAATGGATGGCCAACAGGCCGAGAAAGGGATTGCGACAAAAACGCCGCGAGCGGCAGAAGCCGGTCGCGGCGCGGAATCATCAGGCGAGGTCGGACTTACTGAACCTGCCCATGACAATGTTTGTACTTCTTGCCCGATCCGCACGGGCACGGCTCGTTGCGACCGATCTTCGGTTCGGTACGCACCGGCGCCGCGGCAACGTCAGCCTGGCCTTCGACCTCGGGCTCCTCCTCCGGCTGATCCAGCGCGGACACCTCGGCGTGCTGGAACTGCATGCGCTTGGCCAGCTCTTCGGCCTCGCGACGCAGACGGGCTTCTTCTTCGGCCGGGTCTTCGCGACGAACCTGCACATGGGACAGCACGCGGATGCTGTCGCGCTTGATCGATTCGAGCAGGTCCTGGAACAGCGTGAAGGACTCGCGCTTGTATTCCTGCTTCGGGTTCTTCTGCGCATAGCCGCGCAGGTGGATGCCGTGACGCAGGTGATCCATGGTCGACAGGTGGTCTTTCCACAGGTCATCCAGCACACGCAGCACGATCTGCTTCTCGAAGGAACGCAGCGCCTCGGCGCCAGCCAGCTCTTCCTTCTCGTTGTAAGCGGCCACTAGCGCTTCGAGAATGCGCTCGCGCAGCGTTTCCTCGTAGAGTTTCTCGTCCTCGTCGAGCCACTGCTGGACCGGCAGACGCGTACCGAAATCGCTGTAGAGCACCGCCTCCAGCCCCGGGATATCCCACTGTTCCGGCAGCGACTGCGGCGGAATGTGCGCGCTGATCGCGGCGTCCAGCGTTTCCTGGCGGAATTCGGCGATGGTCTGGCCGATTTCATCGGCGGCCAGCAGGCTGTTGCGCATGTGGTAGATCACCTTGCGCTGCTCATTGGCCACGTCGTCGTACTCGAGCAGCTGCTTGCGCATGTCGAAGTTGCGGCCCTCGACCTTGCGCTGCGCCTTCTCGATGGCATTGGTGACCATGCGGTGTTCGATGGCCTCGCCGGACTCCATGCCCAGTGCCTTCATGAAGTTCTTCACCCGGTCGGAGGCGAAGATACGCATCAGGCTGTCTTCCAGCGACAGATAGAAACGACTCGAACCCGGGTCGCCCTGACGACCGGCACGCCCGCGCAACTGGTTGTCGATACGACGGGACTCATGGCGCTCGGATGCGATTACGTGCAGGCCGCCCGCTTCGAGGACCTGCTGGTGACGCTTCTGCCAATCCGCCTTGATCTGCGCGACCTGTTCTTCGCTCGGGCTCTCCAGGGCCGCGACTTCCACTTCCCAGTTGCCGCCGAGCAGGATGTCGGTACCACGGCCGGCCATGTTGGTGGCAATGGTCACGGCGCCGGGGCGACCGGCCTGGGCGATGATCTCGGCTTCCTTGTCGTGGTGCTTGGCGTTGAGCACCTTGTGTTCGAAACCTTCGGCCTCCAGCAAGCGCGACACATATTCGGATGATTCGATGGTGGCCGTACCGACCAGCACCGGACGACCCTGTTCCCGGCATTCCTTGATGTCGGCGATGATCGCGGCGAACTTCTCTTCCTGGGTCAGATAGACCAGGTCGTTGAAGTCCTTGCGCGCCAGCGGCTTGTTGGTCGGGATGACCACGACCGGCAGGTTGTAGATCTGCTGGAATTCGAACGCTTCGGTGTCAGCGGTACCGGTCATGCCGGCCAACTTCTTGTACAGGCGGAAGTAATTCTGGAAGGTGGTCGAAGCCAGGGTTTGGCTCTCGGGCTGGATCTGCAGCCCTTCCTTCGCTTCGATGGCCTGGTGCAGGCCTTCGGAAAGACGGCGCCCGGGCATGGTACGACCGGTGTGTTCGTCGATCAGCAACACCTGATTGTTCTGCACGATGTATTCGACGTTGCGGTGGAACAGCTTGTGGGCGCGCAGACCGGCGTACACGTGGGTCAGCAGACCGAGGTTGTGCGCCGAATAGAGACTCTCACCCGCGGCCAGCAAACCGGCTTGGGTCAGCAACTCCTCGATGTACTGGTGCCCTGCCTCGTTCAGCTCGACCTGGCGGGTTTTCTCATCGATAGAGAAATGCCCCTCCTGGGTAACGACGCCCTCCTCTTCCTCGATGTGCTGGGTAAGGCGAGGAATGAGCAGATTGATCTGCTGGTAGAGCTTGGAGCTGTCTTCGGCCTGGCCGGAAATGATCAGCGGCGTGCGTGCTTCGTCGATCAGGATGGAGTCGACTTCGTCGATCACGGCGAAGTTGAGTTCACGCTGGTTCTTTTCCTGCAGGCTGAACGCCATGTTGTCACGCAGGTAGTCGAAGCCGAACTCGTTGTTGGTGCCATAGGTAATGTCGGCTGCGTAGGCAGCGCGCTTTTCTTCCGGCGGCTGGAACGGGGTGACGATGCCGACCGAGAGGCCGAGGAATTCGTACAGCGGGCGCATCCAGTTGGCATCGCGTCGCGCCAGGTAGTCGTTGACCGTGACTACGTGCACACCTTTGCCGGCCAGCGCATTGAGGTAAACGGCCAGGGTAGCCACCAGGGTCTTGCCTTCACCGGTACGCATCTCGGCGATGCGCCCTTCGTGCAGGGTCATGCCACCGATCAACTGCACATCGAAGTGGCGCATGCCCATGACTCGCTTGCCCGCTTCGCGGCAGACGGCGAATGCTTCCGGGAGGATCTGATCGAGGGTTTCGCCTTTCTCGAGACGGGCCTTGAACTCTTCGGTCTTGCTGCGCAGTTGCTCGTCGGAGAGCGACAGCATCTGCTCTTCGAGGGCATTGACGGACTGCACCGCCTTGAGCATGCGTTTGACCTCACGCTCATTCTTGCTTCCAAAGAGTTTCTTCAATAAAGGCGCAAACATATCGACAAAGACTTCCATGCTGGGGATGGAGGCACGTCCGCGAGGTCACGGCTGCGTGCAAAGGGGCCATTCTACTCGGAAACGGCAGTGAGGAAAGGTGCCTGACTGCGCAGCACCATGACGCAACGGACGCGCTACCGGGTACCTGTATATTCGCAGCTGGCAGGCGATAAACCCTCTAGGCTGGGCATTTGCGCAGCACGCCAAAGCCGGAGGCGGCAGGATATTCCCCGAACCAGCTTCTGCTACCATTCACGCTTCTACCAAGCATCTCGGACCATCATGGCCTTTCGCCCGTCGCCGGCTCGTGCTCCTGCCTCATTGTTGCGCGAAGCGAAGCCGCTCAGAGCTTTGTTCGGCGAAGCCCTTCGGCTCGATCGTCTGCAACAGCTGCTGGAGAGCCAGTTGCAGCCCGCAGCACGCGAACACTGCCGCGTGGCATCCTGGCGCGAAGGTTGTCTGCTGCTTATCGTCACTGACGGCCACTGGGCGACACGGATGCGCTACCAGCAGCGGCGTCTGCAACGTCAACTGGAAGTGCTCGAAGAGTTCGCCGGCCTGACGCGTATCCAGTTCAAGGTACAGCCACCGCCCCCGCCCAGGCACACGCCGGCGCGTACGCAACCGCTTTCGAGCAACGCCGCCGACAGCATTCAGGCGGCAGCTGATGGCATCCGCGACCCCAAGCTTCGCGCTGCACTGGAACGTCTGGCCAGCCGCAGCAAACTGGACGACTGACATCCTGCGACAAATGCTTGCCACTTCGTTGTTGCCCGGAGTCCGCCGCCACGGGTTAGCATGCCCCCATCGCAACGGAGAACGTTCATGCTGCCCAACCACCTGATCGTCGGTACTCGACCATGCTGATTGGCGCTCTGCTCATCCTGACCTGGCTGGTGCTGCTGATCCGCTATCCATTCAGGGCCGTACCCATTTCACTGGGTGCCGTGCTCGGCCTTGCCTTGGTCGCTGGCTGGGTACTCTGGCAGGAGCATCGCGAAGAGCAGTTGCTCGCTCGTATCGAAATTCAGCTGACTCACGACCCTCGTCGCTGCGCCGGCGGGCAGCCGCTGCATGTGCGCCTGCACAATCACACCGACAAGAAGTTGCAGAGCCTGCAGTGGGAAGTCGCCGCCTATGCGCCGGGCTCGCGCACCAACCTGGCGCGACGCGCCTACGATGCACCGGACTACCAGGGGGCAGGTGGTCTGCAGCCCGGCGCAAGCTGGGAATCCTGCCTGCCGCTACCGCTGCTGCGCGCCGGTTACCGCGCCGCCACGCTGGAGTTTCGGGCCGAACGCGTGCAAGGCCGATTCGAGAACTGACGAAACTCCGCTTCCTGCGCAGACTTTCAATCTTCGCCGCAGCCGCTTATGCTGTACAAATAAACAGTATCAATCTGCCAATGACCGAGGTGGTAAATGGCCGTCGAAGTGGTGTACCGCAGCAGTCGGGACCTGGAGCGCTTGTTCATGGATAAAGCCGAAGCCGATCGTCACGACAAGATGCTTGAGCTGGCAGAGGCGCTAGCTGCGGTGTTGCAGCAAGCTTCGCCGTCGCTGAGCGAACAGCAAGCCGAAGATATCGGCATCTACATGGCCAGGCACCGCGAGTTGTTTGCCAAGGCATTCAAGAGCAGCCCCGATGTTCTGACGGAGCTGACTGCGCAGGCATGAAATGAGATGGCAGGTATGCCCGCGACATTTTTGCGCGGTCAAGCCGTTGCGCCCGGGAAACTTGTCATCGCCTTGCCTGGTCCATTGCTGGCAACCCCTCACACAGGTATCCAGGCATGACGAGTCCATTTCAGAAGATCAGTGATGTGTTTCGTCCGCGCTACAACGTCAACTTCAGCATCGAGAAGCCCGATGGCAGCATTCTGCTGACATTGACGGGCTCGGAAGGCGTTGCAGTGAAGCGCTACATCAGTGCCGACCAATGGCGCGATCAACAGCAATTGCAGCGACTCATCACCAGCCTGCAAGTCAGCCTGGCCATCGAGCGCGGCGAGCAGTTGCCACAACGGATGACCCACGGAGGCTTCCAACCCGCACCCGTGTAATGTCATCAACCTGACTGCCTGCAGGTTGCGCCGCTCCGCCCCCGAAACTTACCCAACAAAAACAAGAATCCATCTTCGCCTGCCAGCCTCGAGGCTTGCAGCGAATCGCTGTGCCTGAACTGTTCTGTTTCAGACGCAACGGCGAATGATCGCTTAGACGACTCCTGGCTCTCAGAGCCAAGCCAGCGCTTTGGCCTTCGCCACGGCCTGAGTACGGCGCGCGACACCCAGCTTCGTGTTGATCCTGCGCGCATGGGTTTTCACGGTATGCAGAGATATGAACAGCTGCTCGGCAATCTCCTGGTTCGAACACCCCTGGGCGATCAGCCGCAACACCGTCAGCTCGCGATTGCTCAGCACCGTCTCATCGGCTGCCGGGAGCGTCACTTCCGGCTCACGCTCGTAGCTCAGCAACCGCTGCCGGAGCGATTCACCCTTTGCCGCGGGCAGCACCCGTGCCAGCCACTGCGGTTGTCGATGCTGCAGTTCGTACAAGGGTTTGACCAAATGCTGACGCGCGGCCTCACCGAGCGCCAGACGCAGCTCCAGCTCTGCCGCAGCGACCTGACCATCGACCTGTAACGCTTCTGCCAGACTGAAGCGACATTCGCATGCCAGCCCCAGCCGCTGAGCAAGCAGATTCTGCTCGATCTGCTCACGCAGAGCTTCGATTGCGCGTACCGGCTGCCCTTCGAGCACATCGATGACCGCCAGATAGCGCCGCACCCGAGGCAACAGTTCGTAGAACCCGGACGGCGACAGGAAACCGCGCCCTTCATACAGTTCCAGTACCTGGTACAGGGCACCACGCGCCTTGCGCAGTTCGCCCTGATGCAGCCAGGCCACACCATTTATCAGCGGCAAGATGCCGCGGAACCTCGCCTCCGGCACATGTCGCCACTGAGCCAAGCGCTCGGCGTCACGCAGCCAATGATAGGCGCTGGCAAACTCGTGGCTGCGCGCCGCAAGCTCGGCAAGACCGACATAGCCGAAGAAACAGTAGGAATCGCCGCAGGTTTCGGTTTCCGTCTTACCGAGCTGATACGCCTCCTGTGCCGGCTCATCGAGCCCCTGGTAAGCCAGCAGGTGTCCCTGCAGCAGTTGCAACCTCCCGATGAGGGGGCTGCGCCGAACGGTGTCACGCAACGCTTGGAGCGTCTCGTGCAACACGCCAACCGCACGCTCGAATTCACCGGTGAGTTCAAGCAACTGAATGCGGTCGACGCTGAGCATCACTTCGTAGAGCACGCTGCCTTTCAGCCGTGCGAGCTTCATACCTTCGCTGTTGTATTGTTGAGCAAGCTCAAGCTCACCTTCGGCCATCGCCTGCTGCGTAAGCACCTGATAACAGAGCACGCGTTGCGCCCAGGCATGATCAGACAGCACCTCGAGCGCCTGCAGGCAGTTCTGGCGTGCCTCGGGCTCACCGCGCAGACGGGCCAGAAACCCCCGCAGGGCCTGCCACTGGGCCAACAATTGAGCTTGCCGGCGCGCATCAGGCTGGGGGAAGAACTTGGCCAACTCCGCCAGACAGTCGTCCACTTCATCAAGCCGCGCCGAAATGATCAGCGCCCAGCCCTGCAAGACGATCAGGCGCGTGGTGCTGGCGAACAGGTCCTGTGGCAGTTCGCTTCGCCATTTCAGAAAGCGCGATACGTTATCGCCGATCAGCAGCTGTTCCTGTCCGTAACGCTGCAGGTAGTTGGCCGCGACTTCAGGCTGCCCGGCCCATAGGGCATGCTCTACCGCCTCGCGCATCTCGCCGCGACTGGCAAACCACTGACAAGCACGCAGATGAGCCTGAGTCGGCGCGGCCGTTTCTGCGGAGCGCTGCAGCATCAGCGCCAGCGGCTTCCACAGGCGAAACCACTCACCGCAGTTATCGATCTGTCGAATGAAGAGTTGGAGCGTCTTGAGGATATCGAGGATTTCGCGACCAACACCGTCGAGCACATGGTCGCAAAGCTCTGCCGAGAAACGCGGCATACGCGCTAGCGCCAGCATGGCCCGCCGCACTTCATCGCTCAGTCCGGCCATGACCTCACGCTGGACGTAATCACGCAGCAATGGCGTCCCGGCAACCAGACGCTCTCGCAGGGCCTGCTCATCGGCGTGGAGCAACATCAGGCAGACGCCAGCCGGCCACCCCTCCATCACACGATGCAATTGCTGAAAAGTCTCGGGCGAGAGCGCCAGACGATGGACATTCAGGAGTTGCTCGAGCTCTTCGGCCGTGAACGCCAACGCTTCCGCCTCCAACTCCAGAAGGTGCCCTTGCAGCAGGAGCCGTGGAAGCTTCCATGCCGGCTGGCGGCGGCTGGATACCCACCAACTGACCTGTGCCGGCCCCATGTCCAGCAACATATCCATGCAAGCGTCGAGTTCCGGGCTGTAATCACGCGGATAATCGTCGAGCATGATCCACAGCGGCTGCCGGACCTGTCGCAGCAAAGCCAGCATGTCGCTCTCGGAACGATCATCCTTGTCCGCCCGCTCCCCCAGTGCATCGCTCAATTGGCCGTACAGCGCCTGAACCGTACATGTCCGTCCACCCAGATCCAGCCACACCAGGCGTGTGCCCGCAGGCACCAACCGCGCGCACTCGCTCATCAGCACGGTCTTGCCAAACCCGGCTGGGGCGCAGATCAGGCGCAGGCGGCAATCGGTGTCGAGCAGCGCACGAGCCAACCTGGGCCGGTCGATGTGCAGCGGCGGCAGCCGAGGAATGGATGCGAGTTGCTCTACGGCACCTGCCTCTGCACTGAGCGCATCTGGAATGAAGCGTACGGACATGGCAAAGGTTCTCTTGTTCGAGTCAGTCCATTGAAACACAGCGCGGTCTGTGCCAGGCATCGCGCTCGGTCGTCACCGTGGGCAACCGAAATGCCAGCCTTGTCATTGCACACGTCGCATAGGCTCGATGTTCCAGCAATGCGATCGCCCTGACCGCAGGCACCGAATGGAAATTATCATCCACTGGTTCGCAGCAAAAAAAAAGGCGGCCACCTGGCCGCCTTATTCACAGGTTAAATGTCAGTCGATCAGCGCACCCCCGCATTACGCAGGGCAGCCGGCGTGAAGTCGCGAGCGGAGGCACGATAGCCATATTCGTGAGGCTTCTCCTCGTTGCTCATGCCGATCGCGATATAGCGACCGGAGATGATGTCGTAGAGCGCTTCGAACGCGTAAGCCGGCACTTTGTGCTGGTAATACTGCAGCGAGTGGGCCTCACCTACACGCCAAAGCTGACCACGACCGTCATACAGCTCCGATTGAACGATGGTCCAGCTATCCTCGTCGATGAAGAAACGGCGCTTGGCGTAGATGTTGCGCTCGCCGCTCTTGAGCGTGGCTTCAATCTCCCAGACGCGGTGTAGCTCGTAACGCGCCAGATCCTGATTGACGTGGCCAGCCTTGATGACGTCGTCGTACTTCAGATCGCTGGAGGCGATTTCATAGCTGTTGTACGGGATGTACAGCTCTTTCTTGCCAATCAACTTCCAGTCGTAGCGATCAGGCGCGCCACTGAACATATCGAAGTTATCGGTGGTGCGCATACCGTCCGAAGCGGTGCCCGGCCCGTCGTAGGCAACCTGCGGCGCGCGGCGCACCCGACGCTGGCCAGCGTTATAGATCCAAGCCTGACGGGGCTCCTTGACCTGATCCAGCGAGTCGTGCACCAGCAGTACGTTACCTGCCAGACGAGATGGAGCTGTTACCCGCTGCTTGAAGAACAGCAGTGCGTTCTTGGCACGCTCGGGATCCAGATCAGTCATACCCAGCGGGAACGCCACTTCGTCCTCGAAGTGGACCATGGTGTAGCTGCCGTTGGTTTGCGGGGTAGCCTGGACGATATTGCGACGGACGTTGCCACCGCGATAGCGGGTGATGTGGTTCCACACCACTTCCAGGCCATTCTGCGGAATCGGGAACGCGTAATAACGGCTGTCGGTGAAGTTGGCGATACCGTTGCCGCCCTCGACGAGTTCGGTATTCACGGCGCTCTTTTTCGCAGCCTCATAGATCTCATCCGGTACGGCGACCGAACGATGTGTCGGGAATACACGAATCTTGTAGGTTTCCGGATAGCGCTTGAACATGGCCATCTGACCTGCGGTCAGCTTGTCCTTGTACTGCTCGGCGTTCTGCGCGGTGATGACGAACTTAGGCTGCTCGTCCTTGAACGGATTGGTCAGATGTCCATTCTTGAGGGGGGCTGCGTCGGTCTTCAGACCACCGGTCCACTCAGGGATACTGCCGTCGGCATTCCCGGCTTTTTCTGCGCCCAGCGGCGTCAGCGATGTACCGAGCTTGGCGGCTTCTTCTGGGGAAACGGCAGCCATCACACTGCTCGCGAGCAGAGAGAAGGCCAAGACACTGAATAGCTTTCTTGTTTTTTTCATACGATTCCAGTTCCTCTTGATCTTGTTATACGGCCGGAGGCCATGCCTACCGCTATCGCCCGACCGGTGCTTCCTCGCCGGTCGGGCGTCAGGCTGATCTCCTTAGAAGTTCACGCCCACGCTGAACGCGAGGAAGTCGCGATCAACCAAGGTGTTGTAATCGCCGCCGAAGAAGTCGGTGTAGGACAGGCTGGCGGTGTAGGTGTTCTGGTATTCGGCATCCAGGCCGATGCTGACGGCTTTGGAGCCTTCAACAAACAAATTATTTGGCCCGTATCCGTTAACATCATGGGAAAAGGACAAGTTAGGCTTGAGGTTGATACCTGCGAATACGTTGTTGTAGTCCGCGATAGCACGCAGGCGATACCCCCAAGAGTCGGCCGTTACGAAGCCATCCCAGCCGTAACGGGCTTCAGCATCAGCGTTTGTCGCAGGAGATCCAAAGATGGCGTCCCGTCCATAACGCACATCTCGCTTACTTTCCAAACCACCAACGTGGGTGTAACCGATCTCACCGATGACCGTAACCCGACCCGCACCAAGAACCTGATCAAAGAAATGTGTGAAGGTTGTTTGCAGCTGTGTCACTTCTTTACGGTTGTATCCATGATAATCCACACCAGCGACCGAGAACGGGTCGCCCCCGCCTTGGAAGATCTGCCCCGCACTTGCTAGCAAGGATGTTACATCGGTTGTATTTATTTGCACTGGCAAATTCGGGCGATAACTGATCTCTCCTGACCAAGCCGTGCCACTTGGCAGCGTAGTAGAGAAGCTAAATCCGTACAGCCGGACATCTTCTGGGTACTCCAAGAAATACTGCCCCCGCCCTAATAGCGCTGCAGGAGCCACAGATAATGGAAGATTGCCTAACTGAACCGCCCCCAATACTTCTGTAAGCCCCGCAGTATCAGCATTAGTCATACCGAGATTAGGAGTCCGGCTATGGTAGTTCATGAAATAGGCGCCATATTCCGTTGAGTCGCCCAACCAGCGCAGCGCTAGACCAAACTGGCCAGAATCTCTGGCGTCACGATCTCCGCCACGGGGAATCATGACTCCCTCGTCAGTAACTGTCACACCCACACTACCTAAAAGGCCAGGCACTCCCGCCGGGAACGGGCCTAAAACGTTGTAGTTGGTATCGCAACCGTCCTGCAGCGGGTCGGAACCGGAAAAGAACGTTCCGCAGTTATCAGCAATAGTCTGATCCCATTCCAGCTGATAGAACGCTTCCATACTCAGACGATCGCTCAGACTCTGCGAAATGTAGAACATGTTGACCGGAATCAAGCCTTCCTTAATCTCAGCACCCGGCCGACGGAACGCAGCAGCATCTAAAGGGTTAATCGAGTTGATACTGTTGCCGATAAAAGTACTTTCACCCCAACTCACCACTTGCTTGCCAAGACGAACGGTACCTGGCAAATCGCCAACGGCATAGTTGTGATAAACGAAAGCATCCAGAATCTGGGCCCCGGAAGATTGAGCAGCCTCTTTCCGGTTACTGTCGCTGATATCCTTGAACAGCCGGCTCTCATCCTTCAGTTCGAAGTCGTACCAGTACTTGCCACGAACAAAGGCACCGCTATCGCGATAACGAAGTTCGAGATCATGCACACCCTTGAAAATCTTGGAGAACGTTTCACCCTTCTTGAAGTTCAGACGACCATCGTCACCCGTCTGGGTAAATCCAGTACCGCCATTAGCCGCACCCACAAGATCCATATCCCTGTCCGCCATGGACCAGCTGGCGCCGATCGACATCGCCGAGTCGAACTGCCCTTCGATTTCTCCGATATTGAAATTGACAGCGTAAGCCGGTGCGGCAGTGCCCAGCGCGACGGCGAGAGCTAGAGACTTCGGCTGGAAGATTCCTTGCCTTGTTGTTTTTGTCATGAGGCGCTCCTGGTTGGTTCGAAGTGCGTCAACCCTACCCAGACACCGGGGTAGGGTTAAGCGCACTAAGGTTTGATTTAGCTTGTAATCCTTTAGTGTTAATAGCCTTTCCAGCAGTGGCTTTCAGCGTGATTGCGTCGAGCCATGCCCTATAAGGTCCAAATGAGCTTAGCCGTGAATGCCAGGGCCGCAAAGCCCGACCCAGAGCCTTTCCCCTTGCAAGATGGGAGAATTGTCGGTCAGTTATCCTAAAGTTCAATTCATGAACGCGATAACGTGCTCGAAACCCGCCGAATGAACCGGCCGACAAAGACATAGGTCATCACTCATCCAGCCGGCGGCAATGGGCAATACACGCAAGAAATCGAAACGAAGCGTTACCGCAACGCAGAGGTGGGACGAAAGGAAACAGGCGGACCGGCTTATACGCCTTGGGTCGAAGGGATTGCTGCATCGGTCAGAGACAAAGAGCCGCCCGGAAAGGGCCCGCCCCCTTGTGCGACGCAGCGTCACGGCAGCGAAGCGCCCCCCCCCACTGGTGCGCGCACATATTTTTATGCGGCAGGCGCTCGCCCCGAAATGGCTATTTACATGCCTTTTACGGCATAGATCCCCGGTGCGTTGCGCCAGTAACCCTTGTAGTCCATGCCGTAACCGAAAATGTAGCGATCAATACAGCTGAGACCAACGTAATCGGCCTTGAGATCCGGACGAGCCTTGCGTTGATGATCCTTGTCGATCAGCACCGCGGTATGCACCGCGGCGGCACCCGCGTGGCGACAAAAATCGATGATCGCACCCAGGGTGTGCCCCTCATCCAGGATGTCATCGATGATCAGCACGTCGCGATCGATGAAGGAGATTTCCGGCTTGGCCTTCCAGAACAGTTCGCCACCGCTGGTTTCATTGCGATAACGGGTGGCATGCAGGTAGGACAACTCGAGCGGGAAGTTCAGCTTAGGTACGAGCTTGCCGGAAAAGATCAGGCCGCCATTCATGACGCAGAAGACCACCGGATTGCGGTCGGCCAACTCTCCGTTGATCGTTTCGGCGACCTGACTGATCGCTGCTTCTACCTGTTCTTCGGTGTACAGGCAGTCAGCCTCGGCCATGACTTGGCGGATATGTGCGAGATCGACGGACATGATGCGATTCCCCTCAGAAAGATGAGTGTTAGAGCGCCAATTGAGCCTGGCAACTCACGCGGTTGAATCGCCGTATCCTGAACAGCGAAAAACCTGACCGAACAGCCCACTTTCAGCCGTCCGCGAAAGGGCGTGGAAGATACCCACCCCCGCGGGCTGCAGCAAGTCTGCCGGCCGAATGACGCGCGAATAGCCGCTGACTCGACGATGCTTTAATCTAAGCCGGTTTATTTGCCCGCCGGAGCCCACAATGCCCATTCGAGAGATCCGCCATCCGCTGATCCGCCACAAGCTCGGCCTGATGCGCCGCGCCGATATCAGCACCAAGAACTTCCGTGAACTGGCTCAGGAAGTGGGCTCGATCCTCACTTATGAAGCAACCTCTGATCTGCCGTTGGAACACTACAGCATCGACGGCTGGTGCGGCCCTGTGCAGGTCGAGAAAATCTCCGGCAAGAAGATCACCGTTGTGCCCATCCTGCGTGCGGGCATCGGCATGCTCGACGGCGTGCTCAGCCTGATTCCCGGCGCCAAGGTCAGTGCAGTCGGCATCGCCCGTAACGAAGAAACCCTGCAAGCGCAGACCTATCTGGAAAAACTGGTTCCGGAAATCGAACAACGCCTGGCCATCATCATTGACCCCATGCTCGCCACCGGCGGCTCGATGGTCGCCACCATCGACATGCTGAAGAAGGCCGGTTGCAAGGAAATCCGCGCATTGGTGCTGGTTGCCGCCCCGGAAGGCATCGCCGCCGTGGAAAAAGCACATCCCGATGTGCTGATTTTCACGGCATCCATCGATGAGCGTCTCGACGAACACGGCTACATCGTTCCGGGCCTGGGTGACGCTGGCGACAAGATCTTCGGCACCAAGCAGAAGGACATCTAAGCATGTCGCATACCGACGAGCCGCTTGGCCGGCAGGTACTGGCCGGCGCACAGATGCTGTTCGTGGCCTTCGGCGCCCTGGTGCTGATGCCACTGATTACAGGCATGGATCCCAACGTGGCACTATTCACCGCCGGCCTTGGTACCCTGCTATTCCAGCTGGTCACGCGCCGTCAGGTGCCGGTTTTCCTGGCCTCCAGCTTCGCCTTCATCGCACCGATCATCGCTGCCAAAGGCGAATTCGGCCTACCCGCGGTCATGGGCGGCGTGGTCGCTGCCGGTCTGGTCTACATCCTGCTGGGCTTCGCCGTGCGCCTGAAGGGCCCTGGCTTCATCGATCGCCTGCTGCCGCCGGTGGTCATCGCCCCGGTGATCATTTCGATCGGTCTGGCGCTCTCCCCGGTGGCGGTGAACATGGCCATGGGCAAGGCTGGCGACGGCAGTGCTCAGCTGATCCCCTATCAGACGGCGATGCTCATCTCGATGCCGGCGCTGGTCACGACCCTGCTCGTGGCAGTGCTGGGCAAGGGCTTGTTTCGTCTGGTACCGATTCTCGCCGGCGTCGCGGTCGGCTATGGGCTGTCATTCGCTTTCGGCGTGGTGGACACCAGCGGCATCGCGGCCGCGCCCTGGCTGGCGATGCCGAACTTCATCGCACCCGAGTTCAATATCGGCGCCATCCTGTTCATGGTGCCAGTCGCCCTGGCACCGGCCATCGAGCACATCGGCGGCGTGGTGGCCATCGGCAGCGTGACAGGCAACAACTACGTCAAGAAGCCAGGCTTGCACCGCACGCTACTGGGCGATGGCGTGGCCACCTCGGCAGCCGGCCTTTTCGGCGGCCCACCGAATACCACCTATGCCGAAGTGACCGGCGCAGTGATGCTGACCAAGAACTACAACCCGAAGATCATGACCTGGGCGGCGATATTCGCCATCGCCTTGGCCTTCATCGGCAAGTTCGGCGCCGGCCTGCTGAGCATTCCGGTTCCGGTGATGGGCGGCATTCTCTGTCTGCTGTTCGGCTCGATTGCCGTGGTGGGTCTGAGCACCTTGATTCGCCATCAGGTCGACCTGTCCGAGGCACGTAACCTGATCATCGTCTCGGTGACGCTGGTGTTCGGCATCGGCGGCATGGCGTTCGGCTACGGTGAATTCACTCTGTCCGGCATCTCGCTGTGCGCGATCATCGCCCTGCTGCTCAACCTCCTGCTTCCCGGCGGGGACGGTTGGCGCAACAAGCAGCTGAACGAAGAGCTGTAAAAGCGTGGCACCAGCTTTGCTGGTGCCACCACTCGGCGCTCCGAGTGGACGCCCGGTCGGGCGCATCGACTAGACTGGCGCGATGAACGATTCGACCATTCCCCACCAACAACTCGAAGACACCAGCGTGAGCTGCGCCACCTGCGCGGCCTGCTGCTGTCGACTCGAAGTGTTGCTGTTCAGCGATACCGGCGTTCCGCGGCGCTATATCGACACCGATAGCTGGGGCGGCGAAGTCATGCTGCGCCTGGAGGACGGCTGGTGCGCGGCGCTTGACCGGGACAGCATGCGCTGCACGATCTACGAAAACCGGCCATTGATCTGCAGGGAGTTCGAACTGGGTTCGGAAGATTGCCACGAAGAGCGCAAGGGCAGCGCCACGGCATATGGCTGAACGCTATCGGCAGTGCAGGGCTGGCGAAACGCCCTGCAGCACCTCGGGAAAGCTCGCTTAGAAAGCCATCCGGTAATGCAAGGCGTAGCTTTCGATACCATCGTTCGGCTTCTTGATGCCGGCGTTGGAGTAGTGGATTGCGCGCACACCTACCTCGTGGCCACCGGCGAAGCGCAGGCCCGCACCAATCCGATCCTCGAACTGGAAAGACGAACCCAGACCGTTGCCCTCGACCTCGGTGTTCTCGAACGCCGCAACGCCGATGCCTGCCTCGACATAGGGTTTGACCGATTCACCAGCGAACTCGTAGACGAAGACCGGGGCCAGCGAAATGCTGTGATTGCTCGACGACTCATCGCCTTCCCAGTAGGTGTAACCGGCGTCCCAGTAGCCAGTCAGTCGGCCCACGCTGGTCTGGAACCAGCTGGTGCCGAAATCGAATTGCGCACCCAGGCGATAGGTCATGGTCGACTCGTCCGTCTGGCCGACCGCAACGGTAAAGTCTACGGCGTGGGCAGCCGCCATCGAACCTACGGAGAGTGCCGCCACTGCAGCCAGGGAGAACAGTTTTTTCATGAGAACTTCCTTATCAAACACTGCATTTGTTTGGTTTCTTGGTGCCAGCATATTTGAGAAACCCCGCTGCGCTTGGAGTTCCTAGCGGGGGAAAAACTCGACTTCCGCGTTTTCGCCCCAAAGTATAGGCAACACACTGGCCATTCGCCGCGGATCGCCGCTGCAATAGAAACGCTCGAAGGCCACCTCGCTGGCGAGCATATGGCGTTCAGCCAGCAGATCGCGCAAGTGTCGCGCGACGGCTGCTCCGGTATCAATCAGGCGGACGCTTTCGGGCAGTAGCTCGCTGAGCAACGGCCGTATAAAGGGGTAATGCGTGCAACCCAGAATCAGCGTGTCGCAGCCTTGTGCCAGCAGCGGCTCGATCCACCCCATCAGCATGGCGCGCGTTTCGGCACTGCTCAGATCGCCTGCCTCGATGCGCTCGACCAGGCCGGGACACGGCTGAGTGATGACCCGCACATCTGCGGCAAAGCGATCGAGCAACGCGGCGAAGCGGGCGCTCTTCAGCGTTCCGGTGGTCGCCAGCACGCCGACGACGCCACTCCGCGTGGCCTGGGCGGCGGGCTTGACGGCCGGTTCCATGGCGATGATCGGCAATTGTGGATACAGCTCGCGCAATTCGGTGACACCCGCGGCGGTCGCGGTATTGCAGGCCACCACCAGCGCTTTCGCGCCTTGCTCGACAAAAAAGGCCGCAATGATACGGCAGCGCTCACGGATGTATTCCGGGCTCTTTTCGCCATAGGGGACATGGGCGCTGTCGGCAAGATAGAGCAACGACTCATGCGGCAGGCGCTGGCGGATCTCGCGCAGCACCGAGAGCCCGCCCACTCCGGAGTCGAAGACGCCGACCGGTGCAGCGCAGTCAGCCATGGCTTGCGCCACACACCGCACAATGTGGATCGCGCTTGACCCGCAACTCACGGAAACGACTGGACAGCGCATCGATCAATAGCAGCCGCCCAATCAGCGGCTCGCCGAAACCAACCAGCAGCTTGAGCGCTTCCAGCGCCTGCAGGCTGCCTATCATGCCCACCAACGGCCCCACCACACCGGCTTCGCTGCAGGTCAGCTCGGCTTCGCTACCGTGTCCATAGAGGCAGTGATAACAGGGGCTCGTTTCGATACGCGGATCGAACACCGACAGCTGCCCCTCGAGACGGATCGCCGCGCCGCTGACCAGCGGCTTCTTCGCCTTCACGCAGGCAGTGTTCACCGCTTCGCGAATGCCGAAGTTATCCGTGCAATCGAGTACCAGATCGACCCGCTCCACCGCCGCATCCAGGGAGTCGGCATCCAACCCACTGCGATACGGCACCAGCTGCACATGGGGGTTCAGCGCCTCCAGCCGGGCCATGGCCGAGTCGACCTTGTGCAGGCCAAGCGAAGGTGTGTCGTGAGCGATCTGCCGCTGCAGATTGGTCAGATCCAACGTATCGAAGTCGGCCAGATGCAGCTCGCCGACACCGGCAGCCGCCAGATAGAGCGCCACCGGCGAGCCCAACCCACCAAGACCGACGATCAGCACGCGACTCTGCTTGAGGCGCAACTGGCCGTCGATATCGACCTGCTTGAGCAGGATCTGCCGGCTGTAGCGCAGCAGCTCTTCGTCACTCAGCATCCAAAACCTCACAAAACGCAATCATGGCAGGCGGCCAAGGCTGATGCGCTCATGCCCACCCAGATCGAACCGGCTTTGCACATCCTCGAAACCGCGGGAAAGCAACAGCCTGCGCACCGCTTCAGCCTGATCGTAACCGTGCTCCAGCAGCAACCAGCCACCCGGCTGCAGATGCGCCGGCGCCTGGGCGATGATCGCGCGAATGTCGCCCAGGCCGTCCGCACCCGCGATCAGGGCGCTCTGCGGCTCGAAGCGGACATCGCCCTGCAGCAGGTGTGGGTCGCTGGCTGGAATATAGGGCGGATTGCTGACGATCATCTGGAACCGCTCGCCGTTCAGCCCGGCAAACCAGTCGCTCAGGGTGAATGCCGCGTTGCGCAGTCCGAGCCGCAGCCGATTGCGCTCAGCCAGGCTCACAGCTGCCTCGATGCGGTCCACCCCACAGACCTGCCACGCCGGCCGCTCGGTTGCCAGGGCCAGCGCAATCGCGCCGGTGCCAGTGCCCAGATCGAGCACCCGGGCCGGTACAGCGGGAAGCAGTTGCAGCGCGGTCTCCACCAGCAGTTCGGTGTCAGGCCGGGGGATCAGCGTATCCGCTGCCACCTCCAGCTCCAGACTCCAGAAACCCTGACGCCCGAGAATGTAGGCGACCGGTTCACCCTGCCGCCGCCGTGCGAGATCAGCGGCAAAACGTTCGGCACACTCTGCCGGCACCTCGCGCTCCGGCCAGGTACGCAGATAGCTGGTCGACTTGCCCAGAGCGGCAGCGAGCAACCATTCGGCATCCAGCCTGGCGCTCGGCGAGTCCGGCAGATCGGCACTGTGCAACAGGGACTCGATGGTTGGCATGAGGTGCTCTTGGCGTGGTGCGCAGCGGAAAGGATCAGTCGCCCAGCGCGGCCAGCTGGTCGGCCTGGTATTCCTGCAACAGCGGCTCGATGACCTGTTCCACAGCGCCGCCGATCACTTCGTTGAGCGAATACAGCGTCAGGTTGACGCGATGGTCGGTGACCCGGCCCTGGGGAAAATTGTAGGTACGGATACGTTCGGAGCGATCCCCGGAGCCAACCAGCAACTTGCGCGTCTCGGAGATTTCCTTGTGCGCCGCGGCGTCCTGGCGATCCTGCAGCTTGGCTGCGAGCCAGGCCATGGCCTTGGCGCGGTTCTTGTGCTGAGAACGCTCCTCCTGACACTCGACCACCATGCCAGTGGGCAGGTGCGTGATACGAATCGCCGAGTCGGTCTTGTTGACGTGCTGGCCGCCGGCGCCGGAGGAGCGGTAGGTGTCCACCCGCAGCTCGGCCGGGTTGATCTCCACCGCGGCCTGCTCGTCCGGCTCAGGCAGCACCGCAACGGTGCAGGCCGAGGTGTGAATACGCCCCTGGGACTCGGTCTCCGGCACGCGCTGCACGCGGTGTGCGCCGGACTCGAACTTGAGCTTGGCGTAGACGTTGTCGCCCTCGACGCGGGAAATCACTTCCTTGTAGCCGCCGTGCTCGCCTTCGCTCTCGGACAGAATCTCCACGCGCCAGCCCTGCTTCTCGGCATAGCGCGAATACATGCGGAACAGATCGCCGGCGAAGATCGCCGCCTCGTCGCCGCCGGTGCCGGCGCGGATCTCGAGGAACACGTTGCGCCCGTCGTTGGGGTCCTTGGGCAGCAGCATGCGCTGCAGGTTGGCTTCCAGCGTCTCGAGCTGGGTCTTGGCTTCGGTAACCTCCTCCTCGGCCATCTCGCGCATGTCGGGGTCGCTGTCCTTGAGCAGCGCCTGGGCACCCTCGAGATCCTGCTGAACCTTGCACAGCTGCCGATAGGCGACGATCACCGGCTCGACCTCGGCGTACTCGCGGGAATAGGCACGAAAACGGCTCTGGTCGCTGATGACTTCAGCGTCGCCGAGCAGTGCGGTGAGCTCTTCGAAACGGTCCTGCAGGATGTCCAGCTTGTTCAGCAGCGAAGCTTTCATGTTTTTTCCGTGCCCTCGTGCAGGGCGAAGAGTTCCTGGGCCATGCTCAGCGCCTCGACGCGGCCCTCGGCGGAGAGTTTCTTCAGTTGCACGCTGGGTGCATGCAGCAATTTGTTGGTCAGGCCACGGGCGAGCTGGACGAGAGCCTCCTCTGCACTGCCCCCATTGTCCAGCAGACGCTGGGCCTTGCTCAGCTCATCGTCGCGGATGCGCTCTGCGTGCTGCCGGTAGGCCTTGAGCACATCAACTGCGGCCAGCTCGCGCAGGCGCTGCATGAAGTCCTCGGTGCCGGCCGCAACCAGTTCCTCGGCGGCCTGGGCCGCGCCCTGGCGACTCTTGAGGTTCTCCGCAACCACCTCATGCAGATCGTCGACCGTGTACAGATAGACGTCGTCCAGCTCGCCGACCTGCGACTCGATGTCCCGCGGCACGGCGATATCGACCATGAACATCGGCTTGTGTTTGCGCCGCTTCAGTGCCTGCTCGACCGCACCCTTGCCGAGAATCGGCAGCTGGCTGGCGGTGGAGCTGATGACGATGTCGCTGTTGTGCAGTTCGTCCGGGATATCGGCGAGCAGGATCGCCTGCGCACCCAGTTCGGCAGCTAGCGCGCTGGCCCGCTCGAGGGTGCGGTTGGCGACCACGATTCTCTTCACGCCCTGCTCGTGCAGATGGCGCGCGACCAGGGTGATGGTCTCACCGGCGCCGATCAGCAGGGCCTGGCTGCGTTGCAGATTGCTGAAGATCTGCCGCGCCAGACTGACCGCGGCAAACGCCACCGAAACCGGATTCTCACCGATGGCTGTGTCGGTGCGCACGGTCTTCGCCGTGCTGAAGGTAGCCTGAAACAGCCGGCCAAGCAGAGGGCCGACGCTGCCGGCCTCTCGGGCGACCGCATAGGCCGACTTCATCTGCCCGAGAATCTGCGGTTCGCCCAGCACCAGCGAGTCGAGCCCGGAGGCGACGCGCATCATGTGGCGCACGGCCTGATCGTCGACATGCACATAGGCGCAAGCCTTGAGCTCGTCGAGGCTGAGACGGTGATAATTGGCCAGCCAGGCGAGCACGGCATCGGCCTCGACCTGATCCTGCTGCAGATACAGCTCGCTGCGATTGCAGGTCGAGAGGATCGCCGCTTCGCGGGTCGGAGTGACGCGGCACAGTTGCCGCAAGGCCTCGACCATCTGGTCGGGCGTGAAGGCTACGCGCTCGCGGACGTCCACCGAAGCGGTCTTGTGATTAATGCCAAGCGCGAGGAAAGCCATGCAGAATCGCTGATTCGATAACAGAGCGCGCAATTCTCCTACTTCGTCAGATGGAGAACAACCATTGCCCTCGATTGTCGGATTCGATTGGTACTGCAATCAGCTACCGAACCGGCCTGTGCGCCTCCCGGGGCCCATGGGCTTGACCTGCGGCTTGTGTCATCATGCCGCGACCGCACACCAGCCGTACATTTCCCCTATGAAAAGACTCGCCGCACTTGCCGCCCTGCTGTTCATCGGCGGCTGCCAGACCTTCACGCAGCAAGCCCCCGAAAGCAGCCCGCCGGTCGAGGACGCTGCCCAGGAGAGCTCCGCCAGCGACGCGGCAGAGTACGGCTCGTTCAGTCGCCAGTCCCTCTATGCGCTGCTGGTCGCAGAGCTTGCCGGGCAGCGCAACCGCTTCGACATCGCCCTGGGCAATTACGTACAGCAGGCGCATGCGACGCAGGACGCCGGCGTCGCCGAACGCGGATTCCGCATCGCCGAATACCTCGGCGCAGACCAGGCGGCGCTGGATACCGCGATGATCTGGGCGCGCAACGCCCCCGACAGTCTCGACGCCCAGCGCGCCGCTGCCGTGCAGCTGGCCCGAGCGGGGCGTTACGAAGAATCGCTCGAGTTCATGGAGAAGGTTCTGCAGGGCCAGGGCGACACGCACTTCGACTTCCTCGCACTGTCGGCCTCGGAAACCGACCCGGACACCCGCGCCGGCCTGCTGCAAAGCTTCGACAAGCTGCTGGTCAAGCACCCGGACAACCCACAGCTTTCCTTCGGCAAGGCCGTGCTGCTGCAGCAGGATGATCGCAGCGAGGAAGCGCTGGCGCTGCTGCAGAAGCAGCCGGACAAGGAGCGGCAGATCCCGTCCATCCTGCTCGAAGCACGCCTGCTGCACAGCTTGCAGCGCGGCGACGAGGCGATCCCGCTGCTCGAGCGGAGCCTGCGCCAGCACCCCGAAGACAAGCGTTTGCGCCTGACCTATGCACGCCTGCTGGTGGAGCAGGAGCGTCTGGAAGACGCCATGGGCGAGTTCGCCACCCTGGTCCAGCAACACCCCACCGACGACGACCTGCGCTTCTCCATGGCGCTGGTCTGCATGGAGGCCGAGGCCTGGCGCGAAGCTACCGTCTACCTGGAAGAGCTGATCGAACGCGGCAGTCACGTTGACGCGGCTTACTTCAACCTTGGCCGCGCCTATCAGGCGATGGACAAGAACGCCAAGGCACTCGACGCGCTGGCCCAGGTCGGCCCCGGCAACGAATACCTGCCAGCGAAACTGCTGCAGAGCCAACTGCTCTACTCCAGCAATCGCGGCCAGGAAGCGTCCGCGGTTCTAACTGAGGCCCGCCAGCAGCAGCCTGACTACGCCATCCAGCTGTACCTGATCGAGATCGAAGCGCTCTCCGAGCAGGATCGCACCGAACAGGCCTGGCAACTGGTGGAGCAGGCGCTTGCCGATTTCCCCGAAGACCTCAACCTGCTGTACACCCGCGCCATGCTCGCGGAAAAGCGCGGCGATCTGACGCAGCTGGAACGCGATCTGCGCTTCATCATCGAGCGTGAGCCGGACAACGCCATGGCGCTCAACGCGCTCGGTTACACCCTGGCAGACCGTACCGATCGCCACGAGGAAGCGCTCCAGCTGATCGAGCAGGCCTACCAGCTGAACCCCGACGACCCGGCGATCCTCGACAGCCTCGGCTGGGTCAACTTCCGCCTGGGCAATCTGACCGAGGCCGAAGCGCTGCTGCGCAAGGCGCTGCAACGCTTTGCCGACCACGAAGTCGCAGCGCATCTGGGCGAAGTGCTTTGGGCCCAGGGTGAACGCAGCGAGGCCCGCGCGGTCTGGTCGAAGGCATTCAAACTACAACCGGACAGCCAGATCCTGCGCGAAACGCTGAAACGGCTGACCGGCTCGGAGAAGCCCTGACCCATGTCCCTGTTGAAAAACCTTCTTGCTCCCTGCCTGGCCCTCCTGCTTGCTGGCTGTGCCGGACTTGGCCCACGCGAATCGGTTGAAGGTCCCGGCAATGCCGCCGCCTGGAAAGAGCACCGCAGCCAGGTCGAGACCCTCGACGGCTGGCAGATCAGCGGCAAGATCGGCATTCGCGCGCCGCAGGAATCCGGTAGCGGCACGCTGTTCTGGCTGCAGCGCCAGGATTATTTCGACATTCGCCTGTCCGGCCCGCTGGGCCGCGGCGCCACTCGCCTGACCGGCCGCCCGGACGCCGTATCGCTGGAAGTCGCCGGCCAGGGCCGCTTCGAAGCCGAATCCCCGGAGGCACTGGTCGAAGCGCAGCTCGGCTGGCAGCTGCCGGTATCGCACCTGCTCTGGTGGGTGCGCGGCCTACCCGCGCCGGACAGCCGCAGCCGCCTGAGCCTGGACAGCGAGAGCCGCCTGGCTCGTCTGGAGCAGGACGGCTGGCAGGTGAACTACCTGACCTACGCCGAGCACAACGGCTTCACCCTGCCCGAGCGCATCCGCCTGCAAGGTCACGACCTGCAGATCACCCTGGTGGTCAAGGACTGGCAACCGCGCCAGCTGGGCCGCTGAATGCACATGCTGACCCTGCCGGCACCGGCCAAACTCAACCTGATGCTGCATATCACCGGGCGTCGAGCCGATGGCTATCACGAGCTGCAGACCCTGTTCCAGTTCCTCGACTACGGCGACGAGCTCGGCTTCCGCCTGCGTGAGGACGGGCAGATCCGCCTGCTGACCGAACTGCCGGGCGTCGACCACGAGAGCAACCTGATCGTTCGCGCGGCACGCCTGCTGCAGCGCGAAAGCGGCTGCACGCTGGGTGCCGACATCCAGCTGACCAAGCGTCTACCCATGGGCGGTGGGATCGGTGGCGGCAGCTCCGATGCCGCCACCACCCTGCTCGGCCTGGATCACCTGTGGCAACTGCAGTTGGGCGAGGATCGCCTGGCCGAACTGGGCCTGAGCCTCGGGGCCGATGTACCAGTGTTCGTTCGCGGTCGCGCGGCCTTCGCAGAGGGGGTCGGCGAGCGCCTGCAACCGGTCGATCTACCCGAGCCCTGGTTCCTCGTCATAGCGCCGCAAGTCTCTGTTAGTACAGCGGAAATATTTGCCGACCCAGAGTTGACACGTAATACCCCGGCCATTACAGTTCGCAGCCTTCTTGCTGGGGGCGGTCATAACGACTGTCAGCCGGTGGTCGAGAAGCGTTATCCAGAAGTTCGTAACGCTTTGAGCTTGTTGAACAAATTCGTTCCGGCAAGCATGACCGGCACTGGAGCTTGTGTGTTTGGGAGCTTCCCAAACGAAGGCGAGGCTGATAAAGTCCGCCGCCAACTTCCAGACTCTTTGCCAAGTTTCGTGGCCCGCGGTCGTAACGTTTCGATGTTGCACCGATGCCTTGAACGACTGGCGCAGGAAGCGAGTGCGTAGCACAGGGGTTGTACGTTACAGGGGCGTCGCCAAGCGGTAAGGCACCAGGTTTTGATCCTGGCATGCGTTGGTTCGAATCCAGCCGCCCCTGCCATAACCTCCCGAAGGTTCGTATAACCGGACACGCACTGCAAAAGCTTAGAAGTTGACCCTACAGGGGCGTCGCCAAGCGGTAAGGCACCAGGTTTTGATCCTGGCATGCGTTGGTTCGAATCCAGCCGCCCCTGCCATACACTTGAAGCTGTTCAAGAGCTTGCCTTTTGAACAGCTTTTTATTCATCGGACCCACCCTCAGGCAGGTACTGCGCGTGTCCAAGATGATGGTCTTCACGGGGAACGCCAACCCCGATCTGGCCCGGCGTGTCGTACGTCAGCTGCATATTCCCCTCGGTGATGCCTATGTCGGAAAGTTCTCCGACGGCGAGATCAGTGTCGAGATCAACGAGAACGTTCGCGGCAAGGACGTCTTCCTGATCCAGCCGACCTGCGCACCGACCAACGACAACCTGATGGAGCTGGTGGTGCTGGCCGACGCCTTCCGCCGCTCCTCGGCTTCGCGCATCACCGCCGTGATCCCCTACTTCGGCTATGCCCGCCAGGACCGCCGTCCGCGTTCGGCTCGCGTACCGATCAGCGCCAAGGTCGTGGCCGACATGCTCGACGTCGTCGGCGTCAACCGCGTCCTCACGGTCGACCTGCACGCCGATCAGATCCAGGGCTTCTTCGACATGCCGGTAGATAACATCTACGGCTCGCCGGTCCTGGTCGACGACATTCAGGCCCAGCGCTTCGAGAACCTGATGATCGTCTCCCCGGACATCGGTGGCGTGGTTCGCGCCCGTGCCGTGGCCAAGTCCCTCGGCGTCGACCTGGCGATCATCGACAAGCGTCGGCCGAAGGCCAACCAGTCCGAAGTGATGCACATCATTGGTGACATCGAAGGCCGTACCTGCATCCTCGTCGACGACATGGTCGACACCGCCGGTACCCTCTGCCATGCCGCCAAGGCGCTGAAGGACCACGGCGCTGCCAAGGTCTACGCCTACTGCACGCACCCGATCCTGTCCGGCCGCGCCATCGAGAACATCGAAGGCTCCGTGCTCGACGAGCTGGTGGTGACCAACACCATCCCGCTGTCGGCCGCTGCGCAGTCTTGCACCCGAATTCGCCAACTGGACATCGCGCCAGTGGTGGCTGAAGCGGTACGCCGCATCAGCAATGCCGAATCGATCAGCGCGATGTTCCGCTAAGCGCAAGCTTCGCAAACCGCACTGAACGTAATGTGCCCCGCCTCGCGCGGGGCTTTTTGCCCAACAGCCCGAGCGCTGGTCGCAAGCGCGACGGGTAATGTTGTTACTGGAGAAACGAAATGACCGATTTCACCCTGAATGCCCAAGTGCGTTCCGACCTGGGGAAAGGTGCGAGCCGCCGCCTGCGTCGTAACGCTGCCCTGGTTCCGGCCGTCATCTATGGTGGCGACAAGGCCCCGCAGTCCATCAGCATCCTGGCCAAAGATCTGGCCAAGCTGCTGGAAAACGAAGCCTCTTTCAGCCACGTGCTGAGCATGAACGTTGACGGCCAGACCGAATCCGTTCTGATCAAGGCCCTGCAGCGCCATCCGGCCAAGAGCTTCGTCCTGCATGCCGACTTCGTGCGCGTCGTTGCCGGCCACAAGCTGACCGCTACCGTACCCCTGCACTTCATCAACCAGGAAACCTCGGTTGGCGTGAAGCAGCAAGGCGGCGAGATCCTGCACAACCTCAACGAAGTCGAAGTGTCCTGCCTGCCGCAAGACCTGCCGGAATTCATCGAAGTCGACATGGCCAAGGTCGAAGTCGGCCAGGTCCTGCACATGACCGACCTCAAGCTGCCGAAAGGCGTTGAGCTGGTCGCCCTGGCCCACGGCAGCGACCTGCCGGTTGCCAACGTTCACGCACCGCGCGTGAGCAAGGAAGACGCTCCGAAAGAAGAAGACGCTGCCGAGTAATCCACTCGCATAGTCGAAGAAGAGGCCCCCGTCGTGACTGCCGTAAAACTGATCGTCGGCCTGGGAAATCCAGGCCCTGAATACGACCAGACCCGGCACAACGCGGGGGCCCTTTTCGTTGAGCGCCTGGCTGCCCGCGAGGGCGTCTCGCTCAGCAATGATCGAAAGTACTTCGGCCTAGTCGGCAAGTTCAGCCATCAGGGCGAAGACATCCGCCTGCTCATCCCCACTACCTACATGAACCGCAGCGGTCAGGCGGTGGCGGCACTGGCCGGTTTTTTCCGAATTCCCCCCGAGTCCATCCTGGTCGCCCATGATGAACTCGACATGCCGCCCGGCGTCGCCAAGCTCAAGCAGGGCGGCGGTCATGGCGGACACAACGGGCTGCGCGACATCATCGCCAAGCTCGGCAATCAGAACGGCTTTCATCGCCTGCGCCTGGGTATCGGCCATCCTGGCCACGCCAGCCTGGTCAGCGGCTATGTCCTGGGTCGTGCACCGCAGGCCGAGCGCGAAAAGCTCGACGCCAGCATCGACTTCGCGCTCGACGTCGTGCCGGAAATCCTGGCCGGCGACTGGACCCGTGCGATGCAGCGCCTGCACAGCCAGAAGGCCTGAACCTAACTCCGAGGCAAGATCACCATGGGATTCAACTGCGGCATCGTCGGTCTGCCCAACGTCGGCAAGTCCACCCTGTTCAACGCCCTGACCAAATCCGGCATCGCGGCGGAGAACTTCCCGTTCTGCACCATCGAGCCGAACAGCGGCATCGTACCGATGCCCGATCCGCGTCTCGACGCGCTGGCGACGATCGTCAAGCCGGAGCGGGTGATTCCGACCACCATGGAGTTCGTCGATATCGCCGGCCTGGTCGCCGGCGCCTCGAAGGGTGAAGGCCTGGGCAACAAGTTTCTCGCCAACATTCGCGAAACCGACGCCATCGCCCACGTGGTGCGCTGCTTCGAAGACGAGAACGTCATTCACGTCGCCAACAGCGTCGATCCCAAGCGCGACATCGAGATCATCGACCTCGAGCTGATCATGGCCGACCTCGACAGCTGCGAGAAGCAGCTGCAGCGTGTCGCCCGTACCGCCAAGGGCGGCGACAAGGAAGCGGTGGCGCAGAAGGCGCTGCTGGAGAAGCTGATCCCGCATCTCACCGAAGGCAAGCCGGCGCGCAGCCTGCTGAAGAACTTCAGCGACGAGGAAAAGCGCCTGGCCAAGACCTTCCACCTGCTGACCACCAAGCCGGTGATGTACATCGCCAACGTCGCCGAGGATGGCTTCGAGAACAACCCGCACCTGGACGTGGTCAACGCCATCGCCGAGGAAGAAGGCGCCATCGTCGTGCCGGTGTGCAACAAGATCGAGGCCGAGATCGCCGAACTGGACGATCTGGAAGAGATGCAGATGTTCCTCGAGACCATGGGCATGGACGAGCCTGGCCTGAACCGCGTGATCCGCGCCGGCTACCAGCTGCTCAACCTGCAGACCTACTTCACCGCCGGGGTCAAGGAAGTTCGCGCCTGGACCGTCAAGATCGGCGCTACGGCTCCGCAGGCCGCCGCCGTGATCCACACCGACTTCGAGAAAGGCTTCATCCGCGCCGAAGTCATCGCCTATGACGACTTCATCCAGTACAAGGGCGAAGCTGGCGCCAAGGAAGCCGGCAAGTGGCGCCTGGAAGGCAAGGAATACATCGTCAAGGACGGCGACGTGATGCACTTCCGCTTCAACGTATAGGGCACATGCATTGGCCTTCACCCTTTGTCTGCCAGCCTATGGACATCAAGCAGTGAGGGCCTCGGGACTACAAGTCTCTGGGCCTTGGACAAAGTCACCAATCCAAGATGTGACATTGAGACCGCAAAGGTTTGATGAAGCATCTTGATGCCTACGCGTGCTTCCTAGCGGAGCACGCGTGCGACTGGCAGCGATTCCGCGGCGATCTGATCCCAATGCGATCGGACAGCTCTATCGCTACGCCGCAACCCAATACCTTATAAGCACTCCCCTCCCCCATGTGGCGAAAGCGGCAGGTTGCCGCTGTCGCTCGACCTGGGCGGCGACATCATCATGGGCATCGACGACGTCGATCGAGTTTGCCCGCTGAGCGGTGCGGCGGTCGTGGCCAATCAGCTGGAGGCCATCAGCCACAGCCCGGGCAGCCGCGTGGCACTGGCTGCGGCTACTGCCAGCGCCAAGGTCGATCTCTTGATGCCTCAGGATGGCGAGGTGCTGACGCTCTGCCCCCGGCTTACCGTGCGCTGCGCCATCCAACGCCGATATTGCCGGGTGCGGAATATATCGGCCACTTGCTGTACCAGCAGTGCCCACAGCGGTGAAACGCCGGGTTGGCTGTCTCGTCCCCGGCTGAGTTTGCGCAGCTGATACTTGACCACGGCCATATTGGCGAGCGACGCCAGCATCTTGTTCTTCCAGGTGATCGGCGGCAGTTGTGGTGCGCTGCCGAGACCGAGCTGCCAGTCGCGTGGCAGGTTCGGGTCGATGGCCAAGGCGGTACCGATGCCGACCATCTCGATGCCGCTGGCCAGGACGTCCTGCGCCACCGGTGCGCGGCGGATACCGCCGGTGACCATGATCGGCATGCTCGCCACCGCGCGGATCTCGCGGGCGAATTCCAGGAAGTAGGCCTCACGTGCCAGGGTGCGGCCGTCGCGTGCCTGGCCCTGCATGGCCGGCGCCTCGTAGCTGCCGCCGGACAGTTCGACGAGGTCCACATCCTGCTCATTGAGCAGGCACACCACCTGCTGTGCATCGTCCGCGCTGAAGCCGCCGCGCTGGAAGTCCGCCGAGTTGAGCTTGACCGCTACGGCGAAGCGCGGTGAGACCACGGCGCGTACCGCCTTGACGATCTCCAGCAGCAGACGCGCGCGGTTGTCCAGCGAGCCGCCCCATCGGTCGTTGCGCTGGTTGGTCAGCGGGGAGAGGAACTGGCTGAGCAGATAGCCATGGGCGGCATGAATTTCCACCCCGGTAAAACCGGCCCGTTCACCCAGGCGAGCGCTACGGGCGAAGCGTTCGATCACGTCCTCGATCACGGCCTCGGTCATCGCCTGCGGCGTGGCGAAGCGCTTGGACAGGTTGCCCAGTTCCAGCTCAACGGCCGAGGGCGCCCAAGTCGGCTGGCCCAGGTTGGCTTGCATCTGCCGTCCGGGATGGTTGATCTGCAGCCAGAACTGCGCCCCCTTGGCCCGGCCGATGCGTGCCCAACGCTCGAACCTTGCCAGTTGTGCCTCATCTTCCAGCACCACGCCACCCGGCCCGGTCATGGCGCGGCTGTCGACCATCACGTTGCCGCTGATCAGCAGGCCGCTGCCACCCTCGGCCCAGGCCTGATAGAGGCGCAGCAGATGCTCTGACGGGGCGTGGTCGGCGTCCGCCATGTTCTCTTCCATCGCCGCCTTGGCGATGCGGTTGGGCAGAGTCGAACCATTGGGCAGGACAAGGGGATCGAACAGGGTCATGGACGCTTCCTCGGTTGAGCCAGCGGCGACCTTAATCTTAAAGTTCACTTTAATGTCAATGGCGTTTGTACTTGCTTCGACGCGTTATCGCTTTGAAACAATCTCATCGATCTAGCTGCTTGACCTTAAAGTTCTGTTAAATCTTAGGGTTGCCGCATCTGTCCCTCGAAGAACGCTCTGATGGGCAGAGGACCTTCAACTCCTCAATGCGGATAACAACGATGAAGCAGCTTGCCGAGCTTACAACGGCGGCGCCACGGGCCTTGAACGAGCCGGTGGGGATGATGCCCTCGTCCTTCAGCCAGAGATCGTCGATACCCAGGTCGCGGCCGATGCGCGGCGTGGCGAACAATGGCGTGAAGCCCTCGCCGAGGCTGACCACGTTGCTCGCATCCCGCACCGGCAGCAGTTCATGGTAGCGCCACAGGTTGGCCTCGCGGCCGATGAGGTCGCGGGGTCTCCAGCTTCGTTTCAGACCGTCCAGGTCATAGGCGACCAGCAGCGGCGCGCCGACCGCGCTGAGCTGCTGGATGCGCTCGGCATCATGGCGCTCGTCGGTCTTGGGGCAGTAGAGGTGGGACAGATAGCTGTAGGGCATGAAATGGGTCACCAATCAGTACGTAGGATGGATCACGCTTCATCGATCCACCGTTATGGCGGGCCAGATCGTAGGGTGGATGGCGCTTTTTCCATCCACCGAGGCGCCGAGTCAGCCAGTGGCGGATGAAAAGAGCGTCATCCGCCCTACGGAGAACGCGCATGGCGGGCGATCAACTGCCCGGGTTGGCGTAGGCTTCCTCGAAGAAGTAGTCCTTCCAGGAGTCGGCCTTGTTCTTCAGCACACCCAGCTCATGCAGTTTCTCGGCGTAGATGAAGGTGCGCTGCGGTGACACGGTGAAGTCGTTCTCCGGGTCGTCGATGATCTTCTTCACGAAGTCCAGCGGCAGCTTGGAGTTCTCCACGCGGATGTAGGTCTCGGCCGCTGCGGCCTTGTCCGCCTTGATGATCTGCTCGGCTTCCACCAGCGCGTCGTAGAAGGCCTTGTAGGTCTTCGGGTTCTGGTCGTGGAATTTCTCGGTGGCGTAGAGCACGTTGAACGTGGCCTGGCCACCGAGGATGTCGTAGCTGCTGATCAGCTTGTGCACCTTGGGGTTCTCCAGCGCCTGGTACTGGAACGGCGGGCTGGAGAAGTGCGCGGTGATTTCCGAGCCACCTTTGGTCAGCGCGGCGGTGGCGTCCGGGTGCGGCAGGCTGACGGAAATCTTGTCGAAGCGCTGGAAATCGTCATTGCCGTAGCGTTTGGCCGTCTCGATCTGCAGGGTGCGCGATTGGAAGCCGACACCGGCGGCAGGCACGGCGATGCGGTCCTTCTCGGACAGGTCATCCAGCGTCTTCACCTCTTCGCGATTGCTCAGCAGGTAGCCGGGCAGCGAGCCGAGCGCCGCCACTGCCTTGACGTTCTGCCGACCATGGGTGCGATCCCAGACGGTCAGCATCGGCGGCACACCGGCAGAAACCACGTCGATGGCGCCGGCCAGCAGCGCTTCGTTCATCGCGGTGGCGCCGGAGATGGTGCGCCATTCGACCTCGATCTCGTCCAGGCCCTGGGCCTTGGCGTGCTTCTCGATCAGTTGCTGGTCCTTGACCACGTGCAGCACCAGGTAACCGATGCCGAACTGCTGGGCGATGCTGATCTGCCCTTCGGCCTGGGCCACCAGCGGCAGCGCGAGGGTGCCGAGCAGCGCAACGGCTGCGGCGAGAGGGGATTTTTTCATGGGACGCTCCTGTGTACCTGACCTTGGCCGGCCAGGCGGTTAAGTGTGTGGTTGTGGTTCGAATCGAATAGGCGGATCGCGCTCACCCGGCGCGGCGAATGCAGCGTCTTATCGCTGCATCCCCCAGCGCTTGACGGTCAGCCGCTCGACCGTGGCGAACACCAGGTTCTCCACCAGCAGGCCGATGAGGATCACCGCGGCAAGACCGGCGAAGACCTTGTCGGTGTACAGCTCGTTGCGGTTCTGGAAGATGTACCAGCCAAGGCCGCCCTTGCCGCTGGAGGCGCCGAACACCAGCTCGGCGGCGATCAGGGTGCGCCAGGCGAAGGCCCAGCCGATCTTCAGCCCGGCGAGGATCGACGGCAGCGCCGCGGGAATCAGGATGAACAGCACGAAGCGCAAGCCCTTGAGGCCATAGTTGCGCCCAGCCATGCGCTGGGTTTCCGAGACGCCGAGAAAGCCGGCATAGGTGTTCAGCGCCAGCGCCCAGAGCACCGAGTGCACCAGCACGAAGATCAGGCTGTTTTCGCCCAGGCCGAACCACAGCAGCGACAGCGGCAACAGCGCGATGGCCGGCAATGGGTTGAACATCGAGGTCAGGGTGGACAGCAGATCGCGCCCCAGCTGGGTCGACACCGCCAGGGTGGTCAGCGCAAAGGCCAGGGCGATACCGACCAGATAACCCTTGACCAGCACCGACAGGGAAATCGCCACCTTCTCCAGCAGCTCGCCGCTGCCGATGCCCTCGAAGAAGGCCCTGGCCGTCTGCAGGAAACTGGGCAGCAGCAGGTCATTGCCCTGGTAACGCGCCGCTAGTTCCCAGATCAGCGCCAGGGCGATCAGGATCAGGGCCTTGCGCAGCCAGCCCTGTTGCCACAGCCGCTGCACCAGCGGCAGCTCGCGCTCCAGCTTGAGATCGGGCAGAGGCTGCAGGGGAATCTCGTAATCCTCACGCCGTGCGGGGGAAAGGCTCATGGTGCACGCTCCTCAGTAGGCGATGCGGATGTCATGGAAACCCAGCTCGGCAGCGGCGCGGGCGCCCTCCTCGCTGTCTTCGTCGAACAACAGGCGATGAATGCGTTGAGCGGTTTGCTGGAACGCCGCGCCGCCCAGGCTGTGCAGATCGAACTGGTGACTGCCCACCTCCGCCCGAACCCGCCCCGGATGCGGCGACAGCAGCAGAATGCGGTTGCCGACGATCAGCGCCTCCTCGATGGAGTGGGTGACGAACAGCAGGGTGAAGCGCACCTCCTCCCACAACTGCAGCAACTCCTCCTGCATCTTGCGGCGGGTCAGTGCATCGAGCGCGGCGAAGGGCTCGTCCATCAACAGGATCTTCGGTTGCATGGCCAGCGCACGGGCAATCGCCACGCGTGCCTTCATGCCGCCGGACAGGGTGTGTGGATAGGCATCGGCGAAGGCGGCCAGGCCGACCTTCTCCAGGTAGTGCAGCGCCCGCTCTTCGGCATCGCGGCGGCCCAGGGTGCGTGAGGCCAGCAGCGGGAACATGACGTTCTGCTTGACCGTCTTCCATGGCGGCAACTGGTCGAACTCCTGAAACACCACGATGCGATCCGGGCCCGGCTCGCGCACCTCGGCGCCATCCAGGCGGATGCTGCCGCCGACCGGCTCGATGAAGCCGGCCACCGCCTTGAGCAGCGTGGACTTGCCGCACCCCGAAGGGCCAAGCAGCACGAAGCGATCGGCACGATCCACCTCGAAGCTGACTTCGTGGGTGGCGCGCACCACGCGCTGCGGGGTGCGGTATTCGAGGCTGACCTGCTCCACCTGCAGCAGGGTGTCGAAGGCATTGGTGTGCTGTTGCGCGATGCTGGCCGTGTGGCCTTGCAGTAAGGCATTCATGGTTCAGCTTCCCTGGCCGATGGCGGCATCTTCGAAGAAATAGTCCTGCCAGGAAGCCGGCTTGTGCTTGATCGCCCCCACGCGCTGGAGGAACTCGGCCAAGGGGTAGGTGTTGGTCGGCGTCACGCTGAACTGGAACTGCTCGTTGTCGATGATCTTCAGCAGGTCCTCACGGCTGATCTTCGCCCCGGTCACGCGGATGTAGGTGTCGGCTGCCGCGGCCTTGTCGTGCTGGGCGAACTCGGCTGCCTCGGCCAGCGCGGCGACGAAGGCCTTGTAAGTCTTGGGGTTGTCCTTGCGGAATTTCTCGGTGGCATAGAGCACGGTCGGCGAGTTAGGGCCGAGCAGCTCGTAGGTGTCGAGCACCACATGCACGTTCGGATTTTTCAGCGCCTGGTTCTGGAACGGCGGATTGGCGAAATGCCCGGTCAGCTCGGTACCGCCGGACAGCAGCGAGGCGGTGGCATCCGGATGCGGCAGGGCCACGGTGTACTTGTCCAGGCGGTCGTACTGGTCGTCGCCCCACTGCTTGGCCGCGGCGTACTGGAGGAAGCGCGACTGCACCGACACGCCCACCGCCGGCACGGCGATGCGGTCCTTTTCGGTGAAGTCGGCGATGGTCTTGACGTTGGGGTTGTTGCTCACCAGGTAGTAGGGGAAGTTGCCCAGCGAGGCCACACCCTTGACGTTCTGCCGGCCCTGAGTGCGGTCCCACACGGTCAGCAGCGGGCCGATGCCGGCACCGGCGATGTCGATGGCGCCGGACAGCAGCGCATCGTTGATCGCCGCGCCGCCGGACAGCTGTTGCCACTCCACCTTGATCTCCAGGCCGTCGGCCTTGCCGTGCTTCTCGATCAGTTGCTGGTCACGCACCACGTTGAGCAGCAGATAGACGATGCCGAACTGCTCGGCGATGCGGATCTGCCCCTCGGCATGAGCCGCCTGCGGCGCGGCCAGGGTACCGGCCAGCAGGCTGAGGGAAAGGCCGATGCCGCTGGCCAGTCGGCCAAAACGCGGAATGAAGGAAAAGCGTTTGCCTAGAGACATGGTGTGACTCCATTCGGGATGCAAGCGAAAAGGGAAATGACGGTGTTGCGGTCAATCAGAACGGCACATCGCCCTGGATGGTCGTGCGGTGCATGCGCCGGCGCAGGTGGCTCGGGCAACCGGTAGCCAGGTGGATCAGCGCGCGGTTGTCCCAGAACACCATGTCGTGCGGCTGCCACTGGTGGCGGTAGATGAACTCGGGCCTGGCGCTATGGGCATACAGCTCGGCGAGGATCTGCCGGCTCTCGTCTTCAGGAATGTCGAGGATATGCGTGGTGAAGTTCTCGTTGACGAACAGGCCCTTGCGCCCGGTTTCCGGGTGGGTGCGCACCAGCGGATGCACCACTGCCTTGACCTCGGCCAATTGCGCCTCGGTCAGGGTCGGGCGGCGAATGCCGGCGAACACTTCATCGGCGTAACGCGCGGTGTAGGAATGTGCAGCGCGTTTGCCCTCGATGGCCTGGCGCAGCTCGGCGGGCAGGGTTTCATAGGCCAGTTGCTGGCTGGCGAACAGGGTGTCGCCACCCTCCTCCGGTAGTTCCTGGGCCAGCAGCATGGAACCCAGGCTGGGGAATTCCTTGTAGGAAAGATCCGAATGCCAGAACTTTCCGGCATCGCCCAGCCCAATGGGCTGACCGTTCTCGATGATGTTGGAGATGATGAAGATCTCCGGATGATCGGCCAGCAGAAACTGCTTGAGCACGTGAATCTGCAGCGGGCCGAAACGGCGGCTGAAGGCGATCTGCTGCTCGGGCGTGATGCGCTGGTCACGGAACACCAGCAGAGCGTGATCGAGATGGGCACGATGGACACGAGCGAAATCGATGTCGTGCAACGGTTGGGTCAGGTCCAAACCGATGATTTCCGCCCCCAGCGGGGCATCGAAAGGGCGAATCTCGAAGGCCTGCACCGAGGCGATGGGAAACGGGGCAACTGCCGACATAGAACAAACTCCATGCAAAGGCGCCAGTCGGCGCATCACTTAGGGAGGCTGCGAAAGCAGCCAACGATCAAGTGCGGCGCGCCGATTGGTCGGCAGGTACGCAATGAAACTAATGATTCAACGATGTAACGCTAGCGGCCCCGTTCCCGTGGCTTTACGCGGGCGACACCTCTTCAAGCTGCCTGGCAGCCTGCTGCAGCAATCGACTCAGCGCAGATCGCTGCTGCGCATCGGCATTGCCGACCAGGCGTAACAGGTCCGCCTCAAGCTGCGCGAACGGATCACGAAAGTTGAAATGTACGGGCAGCAACTCTTCGCCCTGGCTGACCAGTAGCGCAAAGTGAATGACGTTCTCCAGTTCACGTGTGTTGCCGGGCCAGGCATGCGTCTCGAGCAAACGCTGCGCGGCAAGGCCGACCTGCGGCAAGGGCAGACTTAAACGCTGCGCATAGACGCCTAGAAAATACTCGGCCAACGGCAGGATGTCCCCAATACGCTCACGCAGCGGCAATAGGTCTACTCGGCCATCGCTCAGGTAGTGGTAGAGCCGTTCGTTGAACTTGCCCGCAGCGACGGCCTGGCTCAGGTCGATGCTAGTGGCCGCAACTAGCCGAACATCGACGGGCGTCGCCCTGGTCGCACCGACACGCCAGGCTTCTCCGGTTTCCAGCGCCGTCAACAACTTGCTCTGCAGGCTCAGCGGTAGATCGCCGATCTCGTCCAGATACAGCGTGCCGCCATTGGCCGAACCAAACCAGCCAGCCCGACTGCTCAGCGCTGCGGCATGAGCCCCGGCGGCGTAACCGAACAGTTCCGCATCGGCGGCCGTAGTGCTTATCGCGCTGCAACTGACCGCCACGAACAACCCGCCCCGCTCGCTTTCGCGATGAACATAGCGAGCCAGCAACTCCTTGCCGGTACCCGATTCGCCACGGATCAGCAGCGCAATCGGTAGCCTTGCCAGACGATCGACATCATCACGAAGCTGCCGCGATCTGGGATCGATGAATACCAGCGCTTTGGCTCGAATGCTCAGCGGGCTGCGCTCTTCGTCAGCAAAGGTCAGCAGCGAGGGCGTTAGGTGTTGGTCGTTCATGACAGTGCTCGCAGAAAGGGCGTATGCCTATCCTGATGTAAAGGTTGTCCTGGTTCAGGCACGCTGGCGCGCCTGTCGCTCGATCCGGCTCTGCAGGCGGTACAGGCTGGCGAAGCCCTGTTCCCAGCGCCGATGCCCGGAGGCCACGTTGATATGCCCGGCACCAGGCAGGATCGCGGTCTCGCTGCCCCAGTCGCGGCCCATCTCGACGGCACGCGCGGCACTCGCCGCAGTGTCGCTGTCCGAACCGATCAGCAGGCTGGCAAATGGCAGGGGCTGGCGAGGAATTGGCGCGAAGTTGCGCAAGGGTTCCGGGCAACCGCTACGTTCGACATCCGCGGGTGCCACCAGCAGGGCACCGCGCAACCGTTGCAGCAGCTCCGCAGGCGCCTGCGCTGCCCAGTGCGCAACCGTGATGCAGCCCAGGCTGTGCGCCACCAGGATGACCGGCTCGACACTGGCGGCAATGCTGCGCTGCAGCTCGGCGACCCAGTCTTCGCGCCGCGGTGCAAGCCAGTCTTGCTGCTCCACCCGAGCGCTGCCCGGCAGGGTGCGATGCCAATGGCTCTGCCAGTGCTCATCGGACGAGCCGTGCCAACCCGGCACGATCAGATAACGGATGCTGCGCATATCGGCGCCTCCTGTGATTCATGGCAGCCAGTCTAGACAGACACAGAATCCAATTAAAAAGAATAAAGAATTCTTTGTTTATTCTTTTTATGACTATCAAAACACAAACCAACGAATCGCCTGCTTATTCCATATAAATCTATAAATGTTCTTAAACAATATTTTTAAGAATATTTCGTCTATCCCTATTATCCGCTCCACGCCTTGCTGGCTACGGCCGTTCCGGTCGTCACAAAAGGTTTTAACGGAGAACAGTAATGACCGCGACCATTCGCAACCTTGAGGGGCAGGACGAAGCCAGCATCCTGCGCGAAATTCACAGTGCCTTGAACGGCCTGAAGTTCGGCTCGGTGGAAATCACCGTGCACAACGGCCAGGTCGTGCAGATCGAGCGCAAGGAGAAGTTTCGCCTGCAGCCGACCGGCAAGAACGCCTGACTCCCAACTACCCCATCCATCAGCCCGACTGGACCACCGGAGGGCGTGACCATGAAACGAGCCAAGACCATGAACACGCACCGGTACTGCAGCTGTCGTCCGCGAATGCGGAGCTGAAAGCCCCGACACCGAATTCAGTAACAGCCAACACCAAAAAACGATCTGTTTTCAGGAGCTGCACCATGTCCATTCGCCGTTTTGCTCTCGCCGCCCTGGCGAGCGCACTGATTGGAGGCCAAGCGCTGGCCGCCGACACCCTGCTCAACGTGTCCTACGACCCGACACGCGAGCTCTATGTGGAATTCAACGAAGCCTTCAACAAGCACTGGCAGGCCGAGGGCCATGAGCCGATCAAGATCCAGCAGTCCCATGGCGGCTCGGGCAAGCAGGCCCGCGCGGTGATCGACGGCCTGCGTGCCGACGTGGTGACCCTGGCGCTGGCCGGTGACATCGACGAGCTGCACCGCCTCGGCAAGCTGATCCCCGAGGACTGGCAGACCCGTCTGCCGCAAGCCAGTACGCCCTATACCTCGACCATCGTGTTCCTGGTGCGCAAGGGCAACCCGAAGGGCATCAAGGACTGGGATGACCTGGTCAAGCCGGGCGTCGAGGTGATCACGCCGAACCCGAAGACCTCCGGCGGCGCACGCTGGAACTTCCTTGCCGCCTGGGCCTATGCCCAGCAGAAGTACGGCACCGAAGAGCAAGCCCAGGAATTCGTCGGGTCCCTCTATAAGAACGTGCCGGTGCTGGATACCGGCGCCCGCGGCTCGACCGTCACCTTCGTCAACAACGGCATCGGCGACGTGTTGCTGGCCTGGGAGAACGAAGCCTTCCTGGCACTGAAGGAACAGGGCGGCGAAGACTTCGAGATCATCGCGCCTTCGCTGTCCATCCTTGCCGAGCCACCGGTGGCGGTGGTGGACAAGAACGTCGAGCGCAAGGGCACGCGTGATGTTGCCGAGGCCTACCTGAACTACCTGTACAGCGAGGACGGCCAGCGTATCGCGGCGAAGCACTTCTATCGACCGCGCAACGAGGCCGTGGCCGCCGAGTTCAAGGATCAGTTCCCAGCGCTGAAGCTGGTCACCATCGACGGGGACTTTGGCGGCTGGAAGGCCGCGCAACCGAAGTACTTCAACGATGGCGGGGTGTTCGACCAGATCTATCAGGCGCACTGAAGCGGCTGCACTCGCGACGCTTCAGCCCTGAGATTACTCGACAGTTCGTAGGGTGGATCACGCTTTACCGATCCAGCATCGCCCCCCGCACGGAGGGCGATGCCGGACATGAAAGGCGACGTCCACCCTGCACGCCCTCGTGACGCTTGCGCCAGTCGCTCGAATAAAAGGCAACTTCCATGTCCCGATCTACCTCCGTCATACCCGGCTTCGGGCTGACGCTGGGCTACACCCTGGTGTACCTCAGCCTGTTGGTGCTGATTCCCCTGGGTGCACTGTTTCTCAAGACCACCGAACTCAGCTGGGCGCAGTTCATCGCCATCGTCAGTGCGCCACGCGTGCTGGCGGCACTCAAGCTGAGCTTCGGCACCGCCTTCGCCGCCGCCGTGCTCAACGGCATCATCGGCACGCTGCTGGCCTGGGTGCTGGTGCGTTATCGCTTTCCCGGCCGCAAGATCATCGAGGCGATGATCGACCTGCCCTTCGCCCTGCCCACCGCCGTGGCCGGTATCGCGCTGACCGCGCTGTATGCGCCGAACGGGCTGATCGGCCAGTTCGCCACAGCGCTGGGTTTCAAGATCGCCTACAGCCCGCTGGGCATCACCCTGGCGCTGACCTTCGTCACGCTGCCGTTCGTGGTGCGCACAATCCAGCCAGTGCTGGCCGATATCCCGCGTGAAGTGGAAGAAGCCGCGGCCTGCCTCGGCGCGCGTCCGCTGCAGGTGGTTCGCCATGTGCTGCTGCCGGCGTTGCTGCCCGCCTGGCTGACCGGCTTCGCCCTGGCCTTTGCCCGCGGCGTTGGCGAGTACGGTTCGGTGATCTTCATCGCCGGCAACATGCCGATGAAGACCGAGATCCTGCCGCTGCTGATCATGGTCAAGCTGGACCAGTACGACTATGCCGGCGCCACGGCCATCGGCGTACTGATGCTGGTGGTGTCGTTCATCCTGCTGCTGCTCATCAACCTGCTGCAGCGCCGCATCGCGCGTTCTTGAAGAGGCCATCGAAATGACTTCCGCTTCCCTATCGGTGACCGCCAATACCAGCGCCAATGCCACGCGCCGCGGCAACGCCCTCGGCCGTCGGCTGCTGATCGTCGCCGCCTGGCTGGTGTTCACGCTGTTCCTGCTGCTGCCTTTGGTAGTCGTCATCAGCGAATCATTGAAGCAGGGCTTCGGCACCTTCTTCAGCGCCATCTTCGAGCCCGACGCCCTGGCCGCGCTGAGACTGACCTTGCTCGCCGTCGGCATCTCGGTGCCGCTGAATGTGGTGTTCGGCGTCGCCGCCGCCTGGTGCGTGAGCAAGTACGAGTTTCGCGGCAAGAGCCTGCTGGTCACGCTGATCGACCTGCCCTTCTCGGTCTCGCCGGTGATTGCCGGCCTGATCTATGTGCTGCTGTTCGGCGCCCAGGGCTATTTCGGCGAATGGCTGAGTGATCGCGACATCCAGATCGTCTTCGCGGTGCCGGGCATCGTGCTGGCGACGCTGTTCGTTACCGTGCCCTTCGTCGCCCGCGAGCTGATCCCGCTGATGCAGGAACAGGGCAGCACCGAGGAGGAAGCCGCGCGGCTGCTCGGCGCCAGCGGCTGGCAGATGTTCTGGCACATCACCCTGCCGAACATCAAATGGGGCCTGGTCTACGGCGTGGTGCTCTGCACCGCGCGGGCCATGGGCGAGTTCGGCGCGGTGTCGGTGGTGTCCGGCCATATCCGCGGGCTGACCAATACCCTGCCGCTACACGTCGAGATTCTCTACAACGAATACAACCATGTCGCCGCGTTCAGCGTGGCCAGCCTGCTGCTGGCCCTGGCGCTGGTGATCCTGCTGCTCAAGCAGTGGAGCGAGTCGCGTATCGCCCGCCTGCACGCCAACGCCGAGGACTGACCATGTCGATCGAAATCAGCAACATCAACAAGCGTTTCGGCCAGTTCCAGGCATTGAACGCCATCAACCTGCACATCCAGAGCGGCGAACTGGTCGCTCTGCTCGGCCCGTCCGGCTGCGGCAAGACCAGCCTGCTGCGCATCATCGCCGGGCTGGAAACCCCGGACAGCGGCAGCATCGTGTTCCACGGCGAAGACGTCTCCAGCCGCGATGTGCGCGACCGCAACGTCGGCTTCGTCTTCCAGCACTACGCGCTGTTCCGCCACATGACCGTGTTCGAGAACGTCGCCTTCGGCCTGCGCATGAAGCCGAAGAAGCAGCGCCCGAGCGATGCAGTGATCGCCGAGAAGGTGCACGAATTGCTCGGCCTGGTGCAGCTCGACTGGCTCGCCGACCGTTACCCCGAGCAGCTCTCCGGCGGTCAGCGCCAGCGCATCGCCCTGGCCCGCGCGCTGGCAGTCCAGCCCAAGGTGCTGTTGCTCGACGAGCCGTTCGGCGCGCTGGACGCCAAGGTACGCAAGGAACTGCGTCGCTGGCTGGCCCGCCTGCACGAGGATGTGCACCTCACATCGGTGTTCGTTACCCATGACCAGGAGGAAGCGATGGAAGTCGCCGACCGCATCGTGGTGATGAACAAGGGCGTGATCGAGCAGATCGGCACCCCGGCGGAGGTCTACGCCAACCCGGCCAGCGAGTTCGTCTATCACTTTCTCGGCGACGCCAATCGCCTGCAGCTGGACGATCAGCGTAGCGTGCTGTTCCGCCCGCACGAGGTTTCCCTGAGCTCATCCGCCGGAGAGGGCTATTACGCAGGCGAGGTTCGGGACGTGCGTCCGCTAGGTGCACTCACACGGGTAACGCTCAGGGTCGCCAACCAAATCGAGCCGGTCGAGGCCGAAGTGGGTAGAGACCACGCCAGCCTTGTCGACCTGCACCGTGGCGAAACGCTGTATTTCAAGCCGAGCCAGGCTAATTCAGCCCCATGACAAGGTCTAAGCGTCCGCATGCTTGATAAGGGCCCCGACTCGTCGGGGCCCTTTCGTTTCAGCCGAATGCCGGAGTTTTTTACAGCGGACCGGGGTCAGGCATCGGATCCGGCGGCGGAGCGACTTTCTCGAGTTGCTCCAGCACTTCATCCGGCAACTCGTCCGGCCCGTCGAAGTCAGTATCGTTCTCGGCGTCGTCGAGGTCGTTGAGGGGCGATTCGTCGGCTCGCCAAGGCCAGGTGGGTTGCGGCTGCACTTGCGGTTCGGTGCCAGGCATGGCTCTGTCCTCTGAAAAGGGGCCTGGGAGGTTAGGCACGTATCCCGGTAACGGGTTCGCCGATGGCGGCACCGTCCGGCGCAAACCGGACGGCCGCGCAGCGCCGCATCATTTGAAGTTGCGCTTCACCAACCGCTCCAACCAGCCGACGATGCCGGAGCGGAACAGCAGCACGCAGAGCACGAAGATCACCCCGAGAATCACGTGCACCCATTCGCCCAGCGGCCCGTTGGACAGGTAGCTCTGCAACGTCACCACCACGGTGGCGCCGACCAGCGGCCCGAGGATGGTGCCGACCCCGCCGAGCAGGGTCATCAGGATCACCTCACCGGACATGTGCCAGTGCGCATCGGTCAGCGAGGCCAGCTGGAACACCACGGTCTTGGTCGCACCGGCCAGGCCCGCCAGCGCGGCGGAGATGACGAACGCCAGCAGTTTGTGCCGATCGACGTTGTAGCCCAGCGACACCGCGCGCGGCTCGTTCTCGCGGATCGCCTTGAGCACCTGGCCATAAGGCGAATGGATGGTGCGCTGGATGATGGCGAAGCCGAGCACGAACACCGCCAGCACGAAGTAGTACATGGCCATGTTGTTCTGCATGTCGACGAGGCCGAACAGATGCCCGCGCGGCACGCCCTGCAGACCGTTCTCGCCGCCGGTGAACGGCGCCTGGACGAAGACGAAGAACACCAGCTGCGCCAGCGCCAGGGTGATCATCGCGAAGTAGATGCCCTGCCGCCGGATGGCCAGCATGCCGAACAGCGCACCGAGCACCGTCGAGGCCAGGGTGCCGGCGAGGATGCCCAGCTCGGTGCTGAGCCCGCTGTAGCTGCTCAGCATGTAGCCGGTGATGTAGCCACCGCTGGCGAAGAACGCCGCATGGCCGAAGGACAGCAGCCCCGCGTAGCCCAGCAGCAAGTTGAAGGCGCAGGCGAACAGGGCGAAGCACAGCAGCTTCATCAGGAACACCGGATACACCGCCAGCGGCGCCAGCAGTGCGATCGCCAGCAACATTGCATAGAAGATCTTCTGCCGCCGCGCCGCCGCGTGCCTGCGCTCGCGTACCACACTGGCCTGCCGCAGCGATGCGGCCTGCACATTTGCCGGATTCGTCATGCTCATGCCTCCTTACCGAAGAGTCCCGCAGGACGAATCAACAACACCGCCACCATGACCAGGAACACCACGGTGTTGGCCGCTTCCGGATAGAAAACCTTGGTCAGCCCCTCGATCAGGCCCATGGCGATGCCGGTGACGATGGCGCCGAGGATCGAGCCCATGCCGCCGATCACCACCACGGCGAACACCACGATCAGCAGGTTCGAGCCCATGCCCGGGGTCACCGCGTAGATCGGCGCGGCCAGCACGCCGGCGAAGGCGGCCAAGGCCACACCGTAGCCATAGGTCAGGGTCACCAGCAGCGGTACGTTGATGCCGAAGCCCTGCATCAGCTTGGGGTTCTCGGTGCCGGCACGCAGGTACGAGCCCAGGCGGGTACGCTCGATCACGTACCAGGTCGCCAGGCAGACCACCAGCGCGGCGACGATCACCCAGGCGCGGTAGGTCGGCAGGAACATGAAGCCGAGGTTGAAGCCGCCGCGCAGCAGTTCCGGCATCGGGTAGGACGAGCCGGACACGCCGAACAGCTTGACGAAGCTGCCCTCGACGATCAGCGCCAGGCCGAAGGTCAGCAGCAGTCCGTAGAGATGGTCCTCATTGGCGATGCGGCGCAGCAGCCCGCGCTCGATGGCCATACCGAGGCAGCCCACCAGCAGCGGCGACAGCACCAGCGCGACCCAATAGCTCACGCCCAGGTAGTTCAGCCCGAGGAAGGCGACGAAGGCGCCGAGCATGTACTGCGCGCCGTGGGCGAAATTGATGATGCGCAGCAGACCGAAGATGATCGCCAGGCCCAGGCTCAGCAGCGCGTAGAACGCCCCGTTAATCAGGCCGAGCAGCAACTGCCCGAGCAGCACGCTCAGGGGTACGCCGAATACGAGAGTCATGGTTCACCACCCAAAGGAAGTCCGTGGCACCCGGCCGCCGCCGGCCGGGTGATGACGCGGATCAGCCGGTCAGTCCTTGGCGACCAGCTTGCTGCACTGGGTTTCGGCGATCGGCCGGTAGGCCTGGTCGCCGGGGATGGTGCGAACGATCTTGTACAGGTCCCACTCGCCCTTGGACTCGGCCGGTGTCTTGACCTGCACCAGGTACATGTCGTGCACCATGCGGCCGTCCTCGCGGATGCGGCCATCCTTGGCGAACATGTCGTTGACCGGCGTCTTGGCCATCTGCGCACGCACCGCCACGGTGTCGTCGGTACCGGCGGCCTTCACCGCGTTCAGGTAGTGGATGGTCGCCGAGTAGATGCCGGCGTGCACCATGCCCGGCATGCGCTTGGTGCGCTCGTAATAGCGCTGGGCCCAGGCACGGGTTTCCTCGTTCATGTCCCAGTACCAGCCGGTGGTCAGCATCAGGCCCTGGGTCACGTCCAGGCCCATGGCGTGGATGTCGTTGAGGAACACCACCATGCCGGCGAGCTTCTGCCCGGACTGGGTGACGCCGAACTCGCTGGCGGTCTTCAACGAGTTGACGGTATCGGCGCCGGCGTTGGCCAGAGCGATGACCTCGGCCCCGGAACCCTGCGCCTGCAGCATGTAGGAGGAGAAATCGTTGCTCGGGAACGGATGGCGGACCTTGCCGACGATGCTGCCACCGTCGCCTTCCACCACCTTGGTGATGTCGGCTTCCATGGCGTGGCCGAAGGCGTAGTCGGCGGTGAGGATGTACCAGCTCTTGCCGCCGTCGGCGAGCACCGCCTTGGCCGTGCCGTTGGCCAGCGCGTAGGTGTCGTAGGTCCAGTGGATGTGGTTCGGCGAGCAGAACTCGTTGGTGATGCTGGAGGCTGCCGCGCCGGAGATCAGCGCCAGCTTGCCGCCCTGCTCCACCACCTTGCTCGCCGCCAGCACCACGGAACTGGCGACCATACCGGTCACCATGTCGACGTTGCGCTCGTCGATCCACTGACGCACGGTGTTGGCGCCGACGTCCGGCTTGTTCAGATCATCGGCGTGGAAGACCACGACCTTCTTGCCGTCGACCGTGCCGCCGAAATCCTCGACCGCCATTTTCAGCGCTTCCAGGCCGCCCGGGCCGGAGAGGTCGCGGTAGGTGCCGGACATGTCGGCCAGATAGCCGATGCGGATTTCGTCGTTGCTGATCTCGGCCTGGGCGGCCGAAGCGATCAGGGAAGAAGCCAGGATGGCGCTCGCGCTCTTGCGGAAAAAGCTCATGTATTCACCACTCTCGATTGTTTTTGTTGTGGTTCGGGCCGGCATCCACTGCGGCCGTTTTACAGCTTCCTGAGGTTCACACCCCGAGACAGGAATTGAGAAAATCCTTCTTCGAATCCAGCTCCGCCGCCTCGATCTCTTCGATGATGCGGCCGTGTTCCATGACGTAATGGCGGTCGGCCAATGGCGCGGCGAAGCGGAAGTTCTGCTCCACCAGGACGATGGTCAGACCGCGCTGCTTGAGCTTGATCAGTACCTCGCCGAGCTTCTGCACGATGACCGGCGCCAGGCCTTCGGTGATCTCGTCGAGCAGCAGCAGGTTGGCGCCGGTGCGCAGAATGCGCGCCATGGCCAGCATCTGCTGCTCGCCGCCCGACAGCCGCGTACCCTGGCTGAAACGGCGCTCGTAGAGGTTGGGGAACATTTCGTAGAGCTCGTCCAGGCTCATCCCGCCACTGCGCACCGTGGGCGGCAGCAGCAGGTTTTCCTCGACGCTCAGACTGGAGAAGATGCCGCGCTCTTCCGGGCAGTAGCCGACGCCCAGCCGCGGAATCTGGTGGGCCGGCATGCCAATGGTCTCGTTGCCGTTGACCACGATGGAGCCGGTGCGGCGCCCGACCATGTTCATGATCGCCCGCAGCGTGGTGGTGCGTCCGGCGCCGTTGCGCCCGAGCAAGGTCACCAGCTCGCCACGGCCGACCACCAGATCGACGCCGTGAAGAATGTGCGACTCGCCGTAGAAGGCGTGCAGATCGCTGACGCGCAGCTGATCGCGGTCCATGGGTGGGGTCATGCGTGCGCCTCCTCGAGTGTCGCGGCTTCGCTGCCGAGATAGGCTTCGCGCACCTGCGGGTTGGCCGAAACGCTGTCGTAGTCGCCCTCGGCGAGCACCGCGCCACGCGCCAGCACGGTGATGCGATCGCACAGGCGGCTGACCACGCTGAGGTTGTGCTCGACCATCAATACCGTGCGCTTGGCCGCGGCCTTGCGCACCAGCTCGACGACCATGTCGACGTCCTCGCTGCCCATGCCCTGGGTCGGCTCGTCGAGCAGCAGCACGATGGGGTCGAGTGCCAGGGTGGTGGCCAGCTCCAGCGCACGCTTGCGCCCGTAGGGCAGCTCGACTGCCAGGGTCTGGGCGAAGGATTGCAGGTCCACCTCGGCGAGCAGCTGCATCACCTGATCGTCCAGCTCGCGCAGGCTGCGTTCGGATTTCCAGAAATGGAAGGAATTGCCCATCTTCTGTTGTAGGGCGACACGCACGTTCTCCAGCACGCTCATGTGGCCGAACACCGCGGAAATCTGGAACGAGCGCACCAGGCCGAGCCGGGCGATCTCGTTGGCCTTCATCGAGGTGATGTTCTTGCCGCGATAGAGGATCTCGCCACGGGTGGGCGTAAGGAACTTGGTGAGCAGATTGAATACGGTGGTCTTGCCGGCGCCGTTGGGGCCGATAAGCGCATGGATGTGACCCTGACGGACCTTCAGATCGACGGAATCCACGGCGGTGAAGCCGCGAAACTCCTTGGTCAGGCCGCGCGTTTCCAGCACGAACTCTGGTTCCATGGGGTGCCCTCTAACCTTGATTGTTGTTGTTTGGTTATGGCGCAGGTCGCTGCATGACCTTTACGTAAACGATAACAATCAGTTTCCGTATACGGCAAGTGGCTTTTTCAAACGGATGATGGGGTTTGGGGAGCAATGGAACCAAAAACCAACGTAAGCTCTGAATCCCACCGTAAAGGGGCTTTCCGATCTCCAGCTCACCCGCCAGGCATTACTCTCTGATCAGTGCCTCGATGATCGGGCAGATCGTTCCGCCGTCTCCCGCATCACATTGCTGCACCAGTTCGCCTAACAGTTGCTGCATGACGACCAAGTCGGCCATCTTCTGCTCGATCAACGCGAGCTTGCGTGCAGCCCGTGCTCGCGTTTCGGCACAGGCGCACGACTCATCCAGCGTCAGCAGTCCACCGACTTCCGAGAGCGTGAAACCCAGCGCCTGAGCCCGCTTGATGAAACGCAGTCGCTTCACCATGTCCACCGGATAGCGCCGATGGCCACCCAAGGGTTTGGCTGGTTCATCCAGCAGCCCGCGTCGCTGGTAGTAGCGGATCGTCTCGACGTTCACCCCGGCGGCGTCTGCCAGCTTGCCAATGGTCAGCTCTGTGGCCATCACTTTCTCCTTGATTCCGTACTTTGGTACGGAGTTTAGAATAGCACCTAGGCAATCAGGCTCAGGAGATGGGAATGGGGATGCAACTCACCGGGAAAGGCTCGCTGGTCGCGAGTTCGCTGACCGCCATCGGTGCGTCGGTGTGCTGTGTCGGGCCACTGGTGCTGTTGGCACTCGGTGTCGGCGGTACGTGGGTGGGCGCTCTGACCATGATGGAGCCACTACGCCCCCTCTTCATCGGGTTGACTCTACTGTTCCTGGGATTGGCATTCCGCAAGCTCTACCTGGTGCCACAGGTTTGTACGCCAGGTACACCCTGCGCCGATCCGCGCACGCTCGTGCGACAGCGACTCGTGTTCTGGATCGTCAGCGTGCTGCTGCTCGGCCTATTGGCCGTGCCGTGGCTCGCCCCGCTGTTCTACTGAAGGAGATTAACCATGCGCAAACTGCTGATCGCCGTGCTTTTCGCCTTGCCCTTCGTGGCGCTGGCGGCTCCCCCGAAAACCGTCACGCTCGACGTGCAGAACATGACGTGCGGACTCTGTCCGATCACGGTCAAGAAGTCGCTGGAGAAGGTGTCCGGCGTGAGTGACGTCCAGGTCAATTTCGACCAGAAGACGGCGACCGTCACCTACGATCCCGATAAGGCCCAGCCCGAGGCACTGACTGAGGCGACCGCGAACGCGGGATACCCCTCCACAGTGCAGAAGTGAGGTCACGATGAGCGCCATTGTCCTTGAGTCCGTGCTGACTTGCCCGCGCTGCGGCTTCGCCAAGCCGGAAACCATGCCCACGGACGCCTGCCAGTTCTATTACGAGTGCAGCAACTGCAAGGCGCTGCTGCGCCCCAACCCAGGGGATTGCTGCGTTTTCTGTTCGTTCGGCTCGGTGAAGTGCCCGCCGATCCAGCAGCAGCTTGGGTGTTGCTCATAGCGTTTAGGGGGATCACAGGTCGTCGTCTGGATTACGCAGTGGCCGCAGCTCGCCGCGCGCAACTTCTTCCGGTACCGCAAAGGAATACCGCCCGAGCATGTTGATGTGCTCGTAGATCAGCGGCGATAGCCGGGCCAAATCCTCTTCCAGCACTGGATAGCCGTGCTGCTTGAGCCGTTCCACGGCCGCCGTCATGTAGAGGGTGTTCCACAGCACGATGATGTTCACCACCAGGCCCAGAGCACCGAGCTGGTCTTCCTGGCCTTCGCGGTAGCGCTGGCGGAGCTCGCCGCGTTTGCCGTGGAACACGGCGCGGGCCAGGCTGTGCCGGCCTTCGCCTCGGTTCAACTGGGTCAGGGTGGCGCGGCGCTTGGACTCGTCGTCGATATAGGTCAACGTGTGCAGAGTCTTTTCGATCCGCCCGAATTCGGCCAGCGCCTGGGCCAGCCGGGTGGGTCTATCTCCCGTTTGCAGCGTGCGCATGATGCCAGTCGCCGGCACCCGGCCGAGTTTGAGCGAGCCGGCCAGGCGCAGCAGGTCGTCCCAGTGCTCGGCGATCAGGTCGAGTTTGACCGACTGGCGGGCCAGCCCGTTGAGCTTGCCGTAGTCCGCGTCCGGGCGCGTGCGCCAGAAGCGGGTACCGCCGACATCGGCCAGCCGCGGACTGAAGTGGTAGCCAAGTAGGCGGAAGAGCCCGAACACCACATCGCTGTAGGCCCCGGTGTCGGTCATGATTTGCGTCGGCTGCAACTCGGTCTGCTGTTCCAGCACGACCGCCAGCAACACCAGGCTGTCGCGCAGCGTGCCGGGCACGGTGATGGCGTTGAGGCCGGAGAATTGGTCGGAAATCAGGTTGTACCAGGTGACACCCCGGCCGGTGCCGAAATACTTCGGATTGGGGCCGGCATGCACGGTGCGCACCGGTACGACGAAGCGCATGCCATCGGCGGAGGCGACCTCGCCGCCACCCCAGACTTGGGCCAGTTCCAGTTGGCTTTGCGCTCCGACCAGGATGGCGTTAGCCGCTGACAGGGTGTCGTCGCGGATATAATTCTGGCTGACCCAGGACAGCCGGTCACGGCGCAGCGCCGGGTTGTCGGTGCGGATCAAGGGCTCCAGGCCGGTGTTGCAGGCCCCGCCCAACAGCACCGCGCAGAGGCTGGTGACCAGGTTGTCGGCGCGTGCATTGCGTTCGGAGACATGGGTGAAGGCCTCGGAAAAGCCAGTGCGGGCGGCGATTTCCAAGAGGATTTCCGGCAGATCGACACGCGGCATCAGGTCAGACACGGCCGCCCGCAGTTGCAGCAACGAGCAGGGCTCGTCCAGCTTGTCCAGCGCCCCGAGCGACAGTTCGGTCTTGCCCTCGGTGTTCTCGCTCAGTTGAATCGCCGGGTTGTCGGGCAGGCGCGCGGCTACTGCCAGCCAGGTTGCATCCAGCTCGACGGACAAGGCGTCCAGGGTGGTTTTGGCGTCGATGGTCAGGCCCAGTGACCGGCAGATGATCGGTCGCGCCGCCAGCCATTCGGCACCGTCGAGCAGGCCAAGGCGCGGGTCGGCATAGCGCCAACTGGGCGAGACGAAGACATCGCGGCGGCGCAGGGCCGTGCGCAGCGCATCGAGCGTGCAGAACACATAGGCACCCATGTCGAGGGAGCCATCTTCGCGGGTGATGTGCTTCTGCCAAGCCTTGGCCACGATCTCCTGCGGCGCGTCATCCTCTGGCTTCCGGCGCGGCAGGTTCAGTTGCAGCCACTCCAGACTAGCCGCCACGCCCTTGCCGGCCGGGCTGAAGCCGAAGCGGATGTGCTTGAGCAGGTCGGGCAGGAAGCGGCGCACGCTGCGGTAGCGCGCTTCCAATGCAAGAAAATAGACGTCATCTACCGGGCGGATCAGCGCGTTGACCTCTTCCAGGGCCTTTTCCAGGGTGGTCCTCGGCAGGTCGTTGAACAGCCGGGCGCGCACGTTGTCATCGCTGATCGAGCTGTCCAGCACGACCTTGCACGCGGCGGCGAGCGTCGCGGCCGACCGATCCAGGTCTTTCAGGCTGCGCATGCGGGCTTTCTTGTCGGCCTTCTCCGCGTTGCTGAACAGGTCGCGCAGCAAGGCCTCCAGGACTTCCAGTGCGTCGTCGTGCGCAGTCGCCTCCAGGCAGAGTGCGAAGGCCACCAGTGTCGCCATCCGCCGCGACGCCGGCAGCCGATTAATCGCGGTGACCTTGGCCGTGTTGGCGAAGCGGGCCAGGGCGGCGATACGGCTGGGAGGGATGTGCGCCGCCGCCGGCAAGGTGATGCCGATGCCGCGCACGTCATCGAGCCGGCGCAGTGCCCGAATCAACGCGGGGCCACTGACCATGACCGGGCCGGAGCGCAATTGATCCAGCCGGGAGCTGCGGTTGCCTTCGGCCACCGTCAGCAAGTCTTGCAGTTGCAATCGCTGTTCCTCAGTCACGCTGCGGCCCAGCGTAAACCAGAGGCGTTCTTCGACCCGACTGCGCAACTGGGCGATAAAGCGCTCTAGTTGAGACACACCAGGCAGGAGGACTTTCTGTGTGAACAGCCACGAGGTGGCTCGCTCAAACAGCACTCCCGGCCGGTCGGTGCCCGTCCAGCAGAGGGCATACAGCCAGCGGCTCAAGCGAAAGCCGATGCCCGGATCGGTGAAATGACGATAGCCAAAGCGGTTCTGAATATCGGTGGCATGTATCCAGCGGCGATGATCGCTATAGCGCTGGAGGCAGTCGGGGTCTGGAATCGCCAGTTGTCGGCAAAGCACCTGCAGGACTTCCACCGGCACGGCGGCGGGCTTGTCCGGCAGAACGCCAACGAAGCGGACGGTGGTCAGCAGAACGGCATAACCCAGACGGTTATGGTTACCCCGCAGCACCTGGATGGCTTCACGGTCTTCATCGCTCAGGTGGAAGTAACGTTCCAGCTCTTCACGGCTGGGCGAATCAACATAGCGGCCAAAACCGTCGCGTTGCTCTTGAGTCAGAAAACCGACCGGCATTGATCACAGCACCTCGACGCAGAACACGGCGGGCGTGACGATCCGCGTGCGTTCGATGTGCCCGCGTTGCAGCAGGCCGGCGCGGCGATCACCGGTTACCAGGTAGTCCGCATCGCCCGCCAAGGCCATGGCCAGCAAAAACGAGTCATCCGGATCATCGGCTTCGACCTCGATGGTCAGGCGCTCCAGTACCACAGCCCGTTGCAGGTTATTGATCATGGCGCCCACCTTGGCGGGCTGTAGGATGGCCTGAAGCTTGGGATAGCGGCTGGCTCGACGAATTTCATCGAGTTGCATCCGCGAGGTCACCACCTCGAAACGCGCCGCCCGCCAGGCACGGTAGATCGCATCGGGCGCGCCATGTGGCGAGATCAGGGCGCTGAACAGGATGTTGGTATCCAACACGACCCGCATCAGCGCTTACGTGCCCAGTCGAGCGCTTCGTCAACCGCGTTGGTCAATTCTGCCTCACTCAGATGGGCGTTAGCGGCCTTGGCCTGCTCAGCGCTCAGCTCCAGGATGTGTGCCCGTACCGCTTCTTCGATGAAGCGCGACAGGTCGCCCTTACGGCCGCCGCCCTGGCTGGCCAGAAACATCCGAAGCGACTGGTCGGTGTCGGCCGAGACGGCGACATTCCAGCGAATGGTATTCATAGCGTTCTCCGCTAATAGGTGTTTGTGTGTTTATACGCCAATCACAAAGGGCGATGCAATGGTTCGACAAAACGATGGTTTTCCCGAACTAACCAGACGCCACAAGGGTTTGCGGGCAGGCGCTGGGCTTAAGTGCACTTTCTGTTCCGTTGCTCCCCAAACCCCCTCGACCGGCCTCTCATTGGACAGCACGACATTCGGTGCCGTTAGCCAGTGGAGCGCACCTCCTAGATCCCCATCGTACAGCTCCAATAGCGCATCGAGGATCTCGATAAGACGACAGAACACCTCACCAGCCTGTATAGACATCACGGCACTGCCGGGGGACGCAGTGATCCACTGCGCGATCTGCGCTGGCGATCGCTCCAACTCGCTTGCCAAATCGGAGATCAACGACACCGGCAGGCCCGCCAGTACGGCGACGTGCAGATAGTAGTGGCCTCTCGGCAAATCCAGTTTTTCGCGGAGCCTTTCCATAACTGCCTCCAGGATAATTGGCCATTTGATAATGTCATCTTGGCCCCGAGTTTGCGCATGATGGTCTCGAACCATCCGCACCGTAGCTTCGAGAGAGAGCGAATGAACACTATCTGAAGGCTACTCGGCAGTGCGAGAGGGCTTTGGCAGTGACGCTTTGATCGGTGTTATTATTGAAACCTGCCCAAGAGCTTCCTCTCCCGGGTGCGTGTACCGGTGATGAAACTTGGTTTGAGGCGGTCTCGTTGAGGCCGCCTTTGTCGCTTCTGGGAGAGCCCCCAGTACTAAGCAGCCGTTATGCGTCGAAGCGCAAAGCCTCGACCAAAGCTGTTCGCAGGCCCTCTAACTCGGCATTTCTCCAATCTTATGAACTCGCGCTGGGTACGGACGGCGGGAATTATCTGCAATTATCTCGGCATAGATAATTGATCAATATTTAGCCGCCACTACTGAGCAGCGCCTCTCAAAGTTAATCCTTTAGATACAGCAGGTTACAGAACGAATGTCCTAATTTTTGCCTTATCTCGGCATGCCCCCTAATGCGGAAAATGGCTGCTGCGAGGTGCTCGCGGCGGCCAAAAACGGAGAACTGAGCGGGTTACCTGGTCGATTTTGATCGACGGCCCGCTTTCAAAAGCAGCAAGGGCTGAAGTCGACCGGAAATACAGGGTTACTTCAGACCTTCCTTAGGTAGCGGCCATTGCTGCGAGTGAACAACGCGCCAACTTCCGTTCGACAGACATTCACGGCGATCGCCAGGCAAAACAGCGGGAACGAGAGGCGTCCCAGAATGAACAGGTTATCCAGTGATGGCCATGCCAGACGCATGTGGTCGAGCACCATCGTGAGCAGGGCGATCCACTTGATGAGGTCCTGTCCGTTGTGTCGTTCAACCCGCGAAGGTGGTGATTCGTACGCGCTCAACTCAGGTTCTCCAGGATGAGAATCGCAAGGACCAGATACCGTCCGCCCTTGGCGAGCGTGACGATCAGGACGAACCGCCAGAGCGGCTCTTTCATCACGCCGGCGATCACGGTTAGCGGGTCTCCAATGATGGGTACCCAACTGAGCAGCAGCGACCAGTACCCGTAACGTTCATAGGAGGCTTTGGCTTTTTCGAAGGCCGCTTGCTTTACCGGAAACCAGCGCTTTTCGCGATAAGCCTCGATACCTCGTCCCAGCAGCCAGTTCACAACCGATCCGAGTACGTTGCCTGTGGTGGCCACCACCAGCAGGATGGCTGTGGAAAAACGCTCGGATATCAGCAGTCCGCCCAGCACTGCCTCCGATTGCATGGGCAGCAGGGTTGCCGCGCCGAATGCAGCCAGAAACAGGCCGAGGTAACCGCCGTACTCAAACATTCAACAACCGAGCACCGTGCCTACAGGTATTTGGTGATTTGCTTGAATTCGTCCAGTGCCGAACGGTCGCCCTTGCTCAGGGCTGTCACCGAGTCTTCCAGGCAATGGTCGATGTGGTCCTGGATCAGTGTCCGCTTCGCCTGGCACACGGCCTTTTCAACAGCATGGAGCTGCTGGGCGATGTCCACGCATTCACGTCCTTCATCGATCATGGTGATGATGCTGCGCAGGTGGCCGTCCGCTCGCTTGAGGCGTTTGATGATGGCGTCGTGAGTCTGGTGGGTATGAGCGTGACCATGCGGTTGGTCGTGAACGTGTTCTGACATGACTTGAGTCTCAGACGGCGATACTTTACGCTCTGCATGCTATCCCCCTGGGGGGGTTGGGTCAAACGCGCTATTTCACACCGTGTTTCAACCGGATAAGCATTGGGATGTCTCGTCGTTTTCTTTCAGCGACCATGATCGTGGCTTTGGCAATGGCCTTTCTGCTGGCCTGGACCGGTCATGCCTATTCACTTTCCGT
>Ga0315336_1000717_pt1 | contig 81418 bp, 76 predicted proteins | sample ASW5metaG_FD_204512 | JGI IMG/M metagenome (GOLD analysis project Ga0315336, IMG submission 204512) | Ammonia-oxidizing marine archaeal communities from Monterey Bay, California, United States - ASW #5 | ecosystem: Environmental > Aquatic > Marine > Intertidal zone | place: USA: California... | reverse complement strand
GATCCATGGTTGGTTGAGAACAATGGTGTCCTGCCCGTAAAGCTATTCCTTCACGATCCAACAGGGATGCTAGATCATGCGCATGAACATCTTTTAGATTAAATGATATCAGGGCACCCGCCTGTTGAGCATCGCCTACAAATTGAAGGTCCCCTAAATCACTTAGCGCTTCTTTAGCTTTCCCGAAGAGGGCTTGTTCATGAGAGTGAATAGAATGCATGCCGATGCCTTCCAAATAGTCTATAGCCTTGGCCAAACCAATTGCACCTACGATATTGGGTGTTCCAGCTTCAAATTTATAGGGGATCTCATCAAACTCTGTCTTTTCCAAAGTGACCGAGCTAATCATCTCTCCCCCTGTTTGATACGGCGGCATATTCTCTAAATATTTTTTCTTTCCATACAACACGCCGACTCCGGTAGGACCATAAAGCTTATGACCAGAAAAAACATAAAAGTCACAATCTAGACTCTGAACATCAACTGTCTCATGGGGAGCAGACTGGCATCCATCTACTAGCACTGGAATGTCAGCATTGTGGCAAATCTTAGTAATTTCTTTGATAGGAAGCACTGTCCCCACTGCATTCGAAAGATGGGTTACTGATACTAGTTTAGTTTTTTTCGAAAGCAGTTTCTTAAAGTCCTCTAAAAGAAAGTTAGCACGATCATCAACCGGTGCAACTTTAATGGAAATACCTTTCTCTTCACGCAAAATCTGCCAAGGAACAATGTTTGCGTGATGTTCAATTGCAGAAATAATGATCTCATCACCTTCTTTCAAAAAAGATTTTCCAAAGCATGAGGCAATAAGATTAATTCCTTCTGTAGCCCCTCGGACAAAAATAATTTCCTCTTCTTTTTCCGCATTAATAAAAGCCGATACCTTCTTTCGGGCATCTTCATAAGCCTCTGTTGCCTCCTGGCTTAAAAGGTAAACGCCACGATGAATATTAGAGTAACCTTTTTCATAAAAATCCTTTACGGAATCAATCACAGATTTTGGCTTCTGTGCACTTGCTGCTGTATCTAGATAAACCAGATCCTTTCCATATATTTTCTTAGAGAAGATTGGAAAATCAGAACGAATCTTGTCTAAATTTAACATAGGTTCCACTTCACTAGGAATGCTGCCTCTTTCTTTAATCGCTTTTTCCGTCAATGAATCTGCCTCCTTAACCAAAATCTAACTTTTTCTTTAAAATATTCACGCACAGGAATAACTAGAATTTCTTTTAAAAGATTGTCCACAAAGGCTCCTAACAGAATTTTTTTAGCATCATTCTCTTGAATGCCGCGGCTACAAAGATAAAAAATGCTTCTTGGATCAAGCTCTCCCGTAGTAGCACCGTGACTGCACTTAACATCATCAGCATTAATCTGAAGCTCTGGTTTCGTATATGCGGACGCGGTGTCTGATAATAAAATATTTTTACATAATTGATACGCATTCGTTTGCTGAGCAATATCATCTACAGCAATACTTCCCTGAAAAACACCCTTGGAGAAATCGGTAAGTAAATTGCCAAAAATTTGCCTACTTGTAGACCCTGGATCATGATGGTGTACCCATACAGAGTTATCCAAGTGCTGTTTTTTGCACCCTAAAGATAATCCAGCGATCTTACAGTCTGCAGACTTTCCCGATATAACAGCACGTACCTCGTTCCGGGAAAGTGCTCCACCGGTAGATAGACAAAAATTTTCATAAAGAGAATCTTGCTTTAAACAAACTAAGCTCTTTGCAAGGCTGATTGCTTCTGATGATTCACCTTGGACCCTATAATGAAATACTTTTGCGCGAGGTTCTAACTGAATATCATTTACAATATTTGAAAAATAATTTTTTCTTAAGTCTCCAGAGTAGGATTCCAAAATCGTTGCGCAACTATCCTCTTCCGCAAAAACTAAGTTATGCAGGTGAGATGCAGAATAATTCTTACGTGGGCAAGAATGATGGACAAAATGAATCGGCTTATCGATCTTCGTTCCTTTGGATAGTTTTAAACAAAATCCATCTGACATTAAAGCTAGGTTTAAATTCAATTCAGGGTGATCGAGTTCACGGAATGACCGATTAACCATTTTTTTCAATAAATCGGGGTCCTGATCCAGCATATCCCTGAAGGTATATAAAGTGACGCCAGAAGGAAGATTCTTCGTCGTGGAAAAGGAGGGTTTAAACTTTCCGTCTATAAAAACTAAATGATAAGCATCAATTCCCTTTAAAGATTTTGTGTCGAATGTCCCCTCGCTCATTGCTGATGAGGAATAAGCACGATCACGTAAAACAGAAAGGTTCGTGAAGTGCCAATCCTCATTTTTTATGTCAAAAAAACCCGATCTAGAAAATTTTGCGATTGACTGGTCTCTTAACCGCTTAAACCAAACTAAATTCTTGCCTGGAAGAATGGATCCAAGTTTATCATACTCATTGCGATAAGTATCTGTGGAGGAAAGAGTCATTTTGCTGACACCGGGATACTCTCCGGACCCTGAAGCACACTATTTTTAAAAATCGAATAACCTCCCTTTTCCAATCGCTCAACAATATCCATCTTTCCACTTTTGATAATTTTTCCATGGGAAAGAATATGGACCCTATCAGGCTTAACGTATTCTAATAAGCGTTGATAATGTGTAATAAGAATCATAGATCGTTTCGAATCGCGCATTCTGGTAATCCCTCTTGCAATTAATTTTAACGCATCAATATCAAGACCTGAGTCTGTCTCATCTAGAATTGCCAGCCTTGGTTCCAGCAAGGCCATCTGGATAATTTCATACCTCTTTTTTTCACCACCAGAAAAACCCGTATTCACGGAGCGTTTAATCAGTGACTCATCCATTTCTAAAAGATCTAGGGTTTTTCTCAGCATTTTAAGAAATTCCGCTGCATTCAATTCTTTTCGCTTTTGAAATCGCCGAATAGAATTTAGGGCAGTTCTGAGAAAATTAGTTCCGGTAACCCCAGGTATTTCAACCGGATACTGAAAACCGAGAAATATTCCCCTGCAAGCACGTTCGTCGGGACTCATAGTTTTGATATTCTTTCCTTGAAAAAGAATCTTCCCCTTCGTCATTTCATACGATTCATGTCCAGCAAGTATGTGGGCAAATGTACTCTTTCCAGATCCATTAGGACCCATAATCGCATGAATTTCCCCAGATTTTACCGAAAGATTAAAACCTTGGAGAATTTCCTTACCATCTACCACCGCGTGAACATCTTTTACTTCTAACATTTTTATACCATTCTGATTTGTCATAACTAACCCACGCTTCCTTCAAGAGTAACGCCCAACAGTTTTTGTGCCTCCACCGCAAACTCCATCGGAAGGTTTTTTAAAACCTCTTTACAAAATCCATTGACTATCATGCACACCGCATCTTCTTCCGATAAACCTCTTTGGCGGCAATAAAAAAGTTGCTCATCGCTAATCTTTGAAGTGGTTGCCTCATGCTCGACAATACTTTGATTATTCTTGGCTTCAATATACGGAACGGTATTAGCGCCGCACTCATTTCCCATGAGAAGTGAATCGCACTGAGTATAATTCCTTGCATTTTTCGCTTTTGGTTGAATCCGAACCAGTCCCCGATAAGTATTGTTTGATCGACCTGCAGAAATACCCTTTGATATAATGGTGCTTCTGGTATTTTTTCCAATGTGAATCATCTTTGTCCCCGTATCAGCCTGTTGGAAATTATTAGTAACCGCAACGGAATAAAATTCACCAACAGATCCATCTCCTTGAAGAATAACGCTCGGATATTTCCACGTTATTGCTGAACCAGTCTCTACCTGGGTCCAGGAAATTTTGGAATTATTGCCTCGACAAGTTCCTCTTTTGGTAACGAAATTATAGACTCCACCCTTTCCTTTTTCATCTCCAGGATACCAGTTTTGCACAGTGGAGTATTTAATTTCAGCATTCGAGTGGGTAATCAATTCAACGACAGCAGCATGTAGCTGGTTCTTGTCACGCATCGGTGCCGTGCAACCTTCCAAGTAGCTGACATAACTATCTTCGTCAGCAATAATTAAAGTTCTTTCAAACTGACCGGTTTCAGCATCATTTATTCTGAAGTAAGTAGACAGTTCCATTGGACAGCGCACCCCTTTGGGAATGTAAACAAATGAACCATCGCTAAAAACAGCAGAATTTAAAGATGCAAAAAAATTATCAGAATACGGAACAACACTTCCTAGATACTGTCGAACAAGTTTAGGGTACTTTTGGACGGCTTCGGAAAACGAGCAGAAAATAATTCCTAGCTCTCCTAATTTTTCTTTATAAGTTGTAGCAACTGAAACACTATCAAAAACAGCATCTACAGCAACACCTGACAACTGCTTTTGCTCTTGTAAAGGAATGCCTAGCTTTTCATATGTTTTTAATAATTCCGGATCTACCTCATCTAGACTTTTTAATTTTTTCTTTTGCTTCGGCGCAGAAAAATAATAAGCATCCTGGTAATCTATTTTTGGAAAATGTAAGTGCGCCCACTCAGGCTCGCTCTTTGCTAACAGGTTGTCTCTCCAAAAGTGAAATGACTTCATCCTCCAATCAAGAAGCCATTTAGGCTCACGCTTTTTTTTCGAAATAAAACGAATCGTATCCTCGGTCAAACCTTTATCAGCGCGCTCAGCACTCACAGGAGTAACAAAGCCCTGCTTATACTTCTTCGAAATCGCCGTGCGAACCGCTTGGTTCTGTTTTGTTTTCATTCCTACCCCTTAGCCCTAATTAATAAATCGTTATTCTTTTCATCTGTTAAACATGGAAAGATTCTCCACAACCACATCGTCCTTTTTCCTGCGGATTATTAAAAACAAAACGAGATTGTAATTTGTCTTTAACAAAATCTATTTCGCTTCCCAAAATAAACATGACTGCTTTTGGATCGATAAAAAGTGTAATTCCTTTATGCTGAATCACCTCATCGCTAGGTGTTTTTTCATCCGCATAGTCAAGGTTATACGACATACCTGAACACCCTTTAGTTGATACCGTTAGACGAATTCCAGCAGCCGGTTTATCTCTTTCGGCAATAATAGTTTTCATTCTATCAGCTGCCGCGGCTGTTAATTTAACTATTTCTTCTTTCATAAACTTGTCCTTATTGTTGATTCTGTTTTGTAAGACTCCCTACTACGAGAAGAAAGTTCTTCGTTTCTGAGGTTGGTAACACTTGCAATAATTTCACTGCAAGCAAACTTGATCTCATTAAGTGACGTAAATCTTCCGAAGCCTATTCTAAGGCTAGACTGTGCTAGATCTTTTGAAACACCTATTGCATCCAAAACATATGAAGGCTCCAAACTAGCCTCTGTGCACGCCGATCCAGATGAAATGCAGATATTTTTAAGACTCGAAACAAGTAACTCAGCATCAACACCCTCAAAACTAAAATTTAAGTTTCCGGGTATGCGGGAATCATAGTCTCCATTCAATGTTACCCCTGAAAGTTTCTGGGTTATGGCTTCATGCAAAATTTTCCTGTAAGATAGTAGTTTGCTGTTCTCTTTTTTCATTTCCCTTTTCGCTAATTTGCATGCCTCACCAAAACCGACACAAAGTGGTGTTGGCAATGTACCTGAACGCAAGCCGTTTTCTTGCCCCCCTCCGCTAATTAACGGAACGATTCTTACTCTCGGTTTTCGTCTGATGTAAAGAGAACCAATCCCCTTTGGACCATAAATTTTGTGAGAAGAGAGGCTCATTAAATCAATTTGTAAATCTTGAATATCCAGAGGAATTTTACCAAGAGCTTGCGCGCAATCACTATGAAAATATACTCCAGCTTTCCTACATATCTCACCAACTTGACGAAGAGGTTGGATAACGCCGATTTCGTTATTAACCCCCATAATCGAAACTAACAATGTATCTTTTCGTATAGCTTTTTTAAGCTTGTTCAGATTAATTAACCCGTTTTTTTTGACAGGAAGATAAGTTGTATCGAAACCTTCATTCTGAAGATCTTGGAACGCTTCTAAGACGCACTTGTGTTCGGTAACACACGTAATGAGATGTCGTTTTTCACCCTTGAAGAAATGGGCTATGCCCTTAATTGCCAGGTTATTAGATTCCGTGGCTCCAGAAGTAAATATGATCTCCTTCGAATGCGCATTAATCAATGAAGCAATATTGTCACGAGCTAACTCAATTGGATCTGAAGCCTCCCACCCATAATGGTGTTGAGAATGAGGGTTGCCAAATTTTTCTCCAAAAAAAGGATTCATCATTTCTAGAACCCTTGGATCTATCGGAGTGGTAGCCTGATAATCAAGATAAATTCTTCGTTTTTTCATTTCCCTATCACTACTTACTCATTGTATCGAATGTCTGATTTTGTTTTTTTACAGAAGAAAAATTGGATCGATTTCCCTTACAAACATCTTCCAATGATACCGAACTCAAATATAGGTGAATTTGATTTCCCAATTCTTCCCATAAACCATGAGTAAGACATTTTGTTTTTGGATTAGTACATCCATCTGAAGAAAGTGGGGTACAGCGCGTTGCACTGATAGGCTCACTTACCGAAAAAATAATATCTGAAATACGGATTTCCGAAGAAGGTCGAGACAAAAGATATCCACCGCCAGGGCCTTTAATGCTTTTAACAACCCCGGACTTTCTGAGATGACGAAAAAGCTGTTCTAAATAAGAAAGAGAAAGATTCTGTCTTTCGGCTATTTCCCCAAGTCTTACCGGATTGCCATGTGCATGTATTGCTAAATCTGCCATGGCCATAACGGCATATCGACCTCTGGTGCTTAATCTCATGCCTCTACATCCTCTCGTAAGTTATCAACATGATCCTTTTCTTTGCCTGATGGTTCCTTAATTGTCTCGATAGTTTCTTCCAATTTTTTAACCTTCAACTCTAATTTTCTTAGCTCATCCACTAAACTAATAAGACTCAGCTCAGAAGGATCTTTTGCCGATTCCTTCGGGGTTCCGTAGGCAACAAACCGTTTAGGATCTTTCTTTATATTGCTAAAAACTACTCTCGCAGGAATTCCGACAACGGTAACTCCATCTTGCACGTCTTCCAGAACAACGGCATTTGCACCTACTCTAGCTCCCTTGCCAATAACAATAGGCCCTAATACCTGCGCACCAGAGCCGACTATAACATTATCCTTAAGAGTTGGATGGCGTTTCAAATTAGCTTGTGAATTAGAATCTTCAGCAGGTAAAATACCCCCTAGTGTAACAGCATGATAAAGTGTAACATCATCTCCTATTTCTGAAGTTTCGCCGATAACCAAACCAGATCCGTGATCTATAAAAAAACGCCTCCCAATCTTGGCACCCGGATGAATCTCAATACCGGTCAAGAAACGTCCAATCATAGAGAAAACTTTTCCTAAAAATTTTAACTTAATCTTCCAAACAAAATGCGTAAAACGATAGATTTGAACAGCATGAAATCCCGGAGCTGTAAATATAACTTCAAGGGCTGACCTTGAGGCAGGATCCCGATCTAATACAACTTTTATATCTTCGCGAATTTTACTTAACATTTCTTTATAAAAATCTTATAAACTTGGACAAAAATCGGTTTTCATATAACGTAACCGACTATTCTAATCAGTTATTTTTGTGTAATTATTAAAGTAACCTACTATTTTAGTCAAGTATTATGAATATAACTAAAAATTATTTCTTTTTCAACAACTTAAGGAAGAATTAACATGGCATCAGTAATCATTCCGGGGCCTGAAGGGAGGCTTGAAGGTAAATACCAGCAAATCAATAATGCAAATGGGATAGCGCTATTGCTTCATCCGCATCCTGAGTTTGGCGGTAGTATGAACAATAAACCTATGATTGCTTTGTTTAATTTATTCGTTGAAAAGCAATTCTCGACAGTACGTTTTAATTTCAGAGGAGTTGGCAACTCGCAAGGACAGCACGATGGTCAAGAAGGGGAACTTTGTGATTCCGCATCGGTTTTGGATTGGATACAGTCTCTTAATACAGGAACAACCGAATGTTGGATCTGTGGATTATCTTTTGGGGCTTGGATTGGAATGCAACTATTAATGCGAAGACCTGAGATTACAAGATTTGTGTCTATTGCACCCCCAGCAGGTAAATACGATTTTTCTTTTTTAGCGCCCTGCCCAACGTCAGGAATCATGGTTCTTGGAAGCAAGGATACAGAAATCGATCAAGATTCTGTTCCCAGTTTAGTAAAAAAAATTTCTAATGATCGACCAATTGATGTTGAGTTTGCCAAAATAAAAAATGCAGATCATTTTTTTCGAAACAAGGAAAATGCGCTGTGCAAAAAAGTCGGGGAGTATATTGATTATGTGGGGTCTATTGAAGAATAGGATAAATCCTTGGAATGAAAGACACCTCCCTTTGTTGGAACAGAAACCCCGGTGGTTGATGGAAAAGTCAAAGGCAACCCCTTAAGAGATCTGATCGCTAAATATGCAAAAGCCTGCGATTCTATTGCATCACCGTTCCACCCCATCTCCTCTATAGCCGATACAGTCATATTAACTTTTGGATCCTTTTCTATTAGATCTTTCAGCATGGAAAATAAAAACTTATTTTTTCTACCTCCGCCGCAAAGAAACCAACGATGCGCTTTTTGCGGAAAATAATTCTGTGCCATAAAAATTGCATGAGCCGTAATTGCAGTCAAGGTTGCAACCCCATCTTCTATTGATAATTTCGAAAATTTATTAAAATTAAAATCCAAAATATCAAATGATTTAGGCGGCTTTCTCCTAAAATTCCTGTCAGCAAGAAATGTTTTTAAAAGATTCATCTCGACATTCCCCCTAGCCGCATATCTACCATATGGATCAAATGATTTTCCCGTAAATTTTTGCATCCAGCGATCTATTAAAGTATTGCCAGGACCAACATCGAATCCAAGAAAATTCCTTCCGTCACAATCAATCCATGTAATGTTAGAGACTCCTCCAATATTAACAAAAGCAATGGGGTAAGGAATCTTCTTAGCTATCGCTAGGTGAAATATAGGAACGAGAGGCGCTCCTTGGCCACCTTTGGCAATATCATTACTACGAAAATCATCGATAACATCGATTCCTGACTCATAAGCCAATAATGCCCCATCTCCAATTTGGTGGCTAGAACCCTTGGCGCGTGAGTTATGAGAAACGGTATGGCCATGAAAACCAATTACGTCTATTTTATCGGCTTTAATTTTTTTAGATTCTAAAAAATTTTTTACAGCCTCAACATGCAAAAGAGTCAATCTTCTTTCACAATAATGAAGAAAATTCGGATCCTTTCTTCTGCTAGGAATCGTGCATTCTTTAAGCAAAGACTTAAACCCGTCTTTATATGGAAAGGTTTCGAAAGAAATTGCCTCAATTTGACCATCGCCGTCTGTTCTAACTAAAGACACGTCAATTCCATCCCCAGATGTACCGCTCATTAATCCTAGCGCTAAATAAGATTTTTTAATATGAGATTTCTTTTTCAAGCTCATAATTCTTTTCCATAAACCATCTTTATATTTATTTCACGTTTCCATTACAATTTAAGTAAAAAATTAATATGATAAAGAACTTAACAGAATAAAAAAATGACAAAAAAATTTCTATCGCCATTTATGCAAGAAATTTCCGAGCGAGGATTTATCCATCAATGCACGGATCCTGAGGGACTTGATAAATTAATTGTAAAAAATAAAAGCATTAGCGCTTATATTGGCTTTGATTGTACAGCAAGCAGCCTTCATGTCGGCAGTCTGCTTCCTATTATGATTCTCAAAATATTTCAACGTCATGGTCATAAACCAATTATAGTGTTGGGTGGTGGAACGACAAAAATTGGAGATCCTTCTGGCAAAGATACTGTAAGAAAATTATTGAGTGATAATGAGATCAAAAAAAATGCTTCGGCACTAAAAAAAATATTTCAAAGATTCCTGAGCTTTGGAAAGACAAAAAACGGCGCAATCATAGTCGATAACTCCATTTGGTTAGAAAAACTTAAATATATTCCCTTTCTTCGAGACTTTGGAAGACATTTCTCTGTTAACCGTATGCTCACTTTTGATTCGATAAAAACACGCCTTGATCGTGAACAGCCTTTAAGTTTTTTAGAGTTTAATTATATGATCCTACAATCCTATGATTTTTTACAATTGGCAAAAAAATATAGCTGCAGCCTACAAATGGGAGGATCCGATCAATGGGGAAATATTGTATCGGGAGTAGAGTTGTCTCGTCGTGCATCAGGGAAAACCCTTTATGGTCTAACTTCGCCTCTTATCACGACATCTAAGGGAACAAAAATGGGAAAAACTGAAGAAGGGGCAATATGGTTAGATGATAAGCTCACATCAGCATATGAATACTGGCAATTTTGGAGAAACAGCCATGATGACGATGTAAATACTTTTTTGAAATTGTTTACCGATTTACCAGTAGAAAAAATCAGTAGTTTAGGAAAGCTAAAGGGCTCGGAAATTGATGAGACGAAAAAGATTCTAGCATTCGAAGCTACTAGATTATGCCACGGAAAAAAGAACGCAGAGGAGGCTCTTAAAACTGCAAAAAATACATTTGAAAAAGGTGGGTCAGGTTCGATGTTGCCAACAGAAAGTGTCGCACAAAAACAGCTCGAAAAAGGTATTCCCGCATTTCAGCTATTCGGCTCACAGGATCTAAATCTTTGCCAAAGTATGGGAGAATCAAGAAGATTAATAAGAGGAAAAGGAGCAAAAATAAATGGGAATATTGTAACAGACGAGATGCAAATGATCACAATAGACGACCTGGATAGTGATGGAGTGATTAAACTTTCGGCTGGAAAAAAACGTCACGCAATCATTAAAGTAAAGAAATAGATTCTTACTCTACTCTGCAATCGCATCTTCCTTTTCTTTAAAAGGTAATTCAAAGATTTGAAAAAGATCTCTCAAAATTCCAGGAGTAAGAATGGAAAGAGGATTTATTGATACATCCGGATCTTCAATATCTCCATTCATTTGAAAATTTGCTGCAATCAGTCCCTCGCCTCTACCTCCACCAAGTATATCACCTATAATTGGAATTTTTTCAAATAGACTATTAATTGAATAAGCCGGGACAAGAGTTCCTTTAATCTTGCAACTATCATCATCAAGGTCAATCTCTCCCGAGAAGGTGTAACCTAGTGCGTTACCGAAGGCTCTGCCTTTTTCTAATTTTATGTTATCACTTTGATAATTAACAGGTGTCGTAAATTTTTTGAATTTAATCCCTTCCCCAGAAAGCTGGTCAACAACGCCGGTAAACGATGCCATACTAGCTAGTCGAGTCAACAATGGGGCATTAACAATATGGTAATCCTTGATTATCAGATTTCCCAAGAAAGGGTGATCTACAACGCCATCATCAAAAGATCCTTTAAATATCAAATTTCCACCTTGCATGTTTTCATAAAGATCAATTGATCTAAGGAAATCACCAGCATTTTTAGCATCTAGCGAAAAATTTCGACCACTGCCATTCTTTTCTATACTAAAACGAACACTATCATCACCCTCTCCAGAAAATCCCTCCAGATCTACAAGCTCCCAAATATCGTTCCTGGAAATCACTTTTCCAGAAACATTAACTAATTTATTTTCCTTACCAAACCATAACTGATCTACCTTTAGGTCTACAATCATATCCGTCATATCATCTTTCTTCGATTCATCTTCCTCTTCCTCGAACAGCCGTTCTAAACTGAAAGCGGATCCACGAACATCTAATTGATAACCCCCTTTCTCCATGAACAGAACATTTAGAGAAAAATCATTATTATCTGAAGAAAGATTATCAAAATAGATGGATTCAGGACTCTCGCTGTCAGAAAATTTTGATTCACCGGCCAACTTCCATTCTTGAGAGAAAAGATTCATGGTTCCAGAGATTGTCAATTTTTCTTTATCAACGATAAGATCTAAATCTCCATCAGAAATAGTCTCTCCCTCTATTAAATCGACAAATTTTCCATTTGATATTTCTCCCTCTGCAGAAAAAACAACTTGATCCATAGATGCGGTCCTGGCTAGTGGAAAATCGAAAATAATTCCAGTTTTCGCTGTACCGCTAGATTTTTCATGTTCGATCCCAAAGTATGTCGCGGCTCCTAGAGGCTCGCTATCGATAATCCTCAATAACTCATCTAAATCACCATTAGCAAATCCTTCTACATGAGCGTATTCATTATCAGTATCTAATTTCATCAAAGAAACATTACCCTCATTCAAATCAAGACTCCCAAGCTTTCCACTTTCTATAGTAAAATCGAATCTATCTTTAGAAAAAGATCCTCTCCCGGCAATATTTTCAGCCGGCTGCATAGGAGAAAAGTAATCGACAGATAAATCCTCATAAATAAAACCACCACTTAATTCTGTTAATGAAAATAGATTTGAAGAAAATATTGCCAAAAAATGAGTTGTAATTTCTGGGAAATTTCCTTGCGATACGTTAGTAGAGATCCAATCTCTAGCGAAATCACTGCCTAAATCTTTGGGCCATAGAACTTTCAAGTAGTCCATATTAAGATTCGAAGTAACGACTTGCCCACCAAACTTAACATCTTCATTAAATTCAGCCGTAGCGTTTAAGTCCAATACTATCTGATCTAGACTGCATCTCGAATTTTCCAAAGATATATATGGCTCCCCTTTCCTTTGAGTAAAAGCAACATAACACTTTAAGTCGTTGGGGAAAGTTAGATTCAAATCCTCATCAGATCCCTTTGGTCCTTGCTTTACCGCAAAAAAATCAAGCACGCCATTCTTCTCATCTCCGTCTCTTATGAAAATTGCTTCGTTGATGGTAATATTAAAAATCTCGTGCGTATCGACATTATCAATTCTTATGTGCGAATCAAAAATATGTAAATCTTCAAAAAACTCTGCATTTCCGGCAAAGAAAATAGGCTTTAGAATATCCTCCCAAATATTTTTTTGATTCACGCCATAGTTAGATGAGAACTCATTGTGTAGCCCTTCTTGCTCAGAAAATGAAAAGTTAGCAGTCAAGCTTCCAACTTTTAATCTTGTAAAAACAATGTTTCCTCTTAAAAATTCTAAAGACTTTAGTGATATTGATATTTCGGGAACACTTGTTAGATTTACACCTTTTTCGTTAATAATTTTTACGTCAGTCAAAATAAAATTTAGATTACCTTTTGAATTGAAGAAAAACGGTTCTGCTAATTCTATTTTTTCTAACTGAACATCTAAATTCTGATTGTAAGAACTGAGGTGTTCCTCAAAAGCTGGTTTAAGAAAAGTAAGAGAAATAAATTTATTACTCGCAAAGGCCAAGCTAAGTAAAAAAAGGACAAGGATGAGGAGTAAAACAAAAGTTCCTTTAGCAAAAAAATTTGAGGATTTGAAAAACATCTTCACTACTTTTTATTTTTCTTTACTAGCATAGAATACTTCTTCTGCATGCCCTTTAACTTTAACCTTTCTCCAAATCTTACTAATTTTCCCTTCTTCATCAATTAGAAAGGTCGAGCGCTCTATGCCCATAAAACTTTTTCCATACATAGATTTCTTAACCCATGTTCCGAAAATTTTACAAGCAACCCCAGAGGAATCACTCAATAAAGTAAATTCTAATTTTTGTCGTGATTTAAATTTCACATGAGATTCAGGTGTATCTTTTGAGATGCCAACAATCACGCAATTACTTTTTGCTAATTGACTGAGCAATTTCTGGAAATCACAGGCCTCTTGGGTACATCCAGGTGTATTATCCCTGGGATAAAAATAAATAATCACTTTCTTGCCACGAAGGCTTGAGAATGAAAATTGATTATTATCTTGATCGGGTAAAATGAAATCTGGGATTTGATCTCCCTCCTTAACAATCACAAAAACACCTCCTTTTATTTTTTAACTTTATCTTTTAGCAAAAAAGTTTCTAAAAAGTCATCAATATCACCATCCAAAACAGCTGAGGGATTAGCATGCTCCCTACCTGTTCTTAAATCTTTCACCATTTGGTACGGATGTAAAACATAAGATCTAATTTGATGACCCCAAGCAATATCCACTTTCTCATCTCTTTCCTCTCGAGATTTGTCTTCTCGCTTTTTAAGCTCTAGATCGAATAATCTCGCTTTTAGCATGTTCATTGCTTGGATGCGATTCCTATGCTGAGATCGGTTATTCTGACATTGAGAGACAATACCGGTAGGTAAATGAGTCATTCTCACGGCACTATCTGTCTTGTTAACATGCTGACCTCCCGCACCCGAGGCCCTGTAAGTATCAACCCTTAGATCCTTTTCCTCAATATTGATTTCTATTGTCTCGTCTATAACAGGATAGACGTCAAGGGAAGCAAAGCTTGTGTGTCGCCTAGACTGTGAATCAAATGGTGAGATACGAACCAATCGATGAACTCCGCTCTCTCCCTTTAACCAACCGTATGCAGCTGTTCCCGAAATACGAATACTAGCTGACTTAATTCCGGCCTCTTCTCCAGAACTTTCTTCTATCCAAGTTATCTCGAAATTATGTTTTTCGGACCATCTCATGTACATTTTTAGAATCATTTCCGCCCAATCCTGTGCCTCGGTTCCGCCAGCGCCAGCGTGAACTTCAAGATAGCAATCATTTTGGTCAACTTCTCCAGCAAAAAATGTTCGCAATTGAAATTTTTTCAATCTTTCAAGCAGTTGTTGGAAATCTCTTTGAGTATCGGACAAAATCTCAGTATTAGCTTCCTGTGAGGCCAATCTAAAGAGACCAATACAATCCTCATAATCTTTCTCTATTTTTTTAAAATCACCAATTAAGGATTCAAGTTGGTTGCGTTGTCGCATCAATGCTTGAGCCTTTTCCTGATTACTCCAAAGATTAGGATCTTCGGCGCGCAGGTTTAAACGATCTAGTTTCTCAGATTTTTTGTTAAGGTCAAAGGCGCCCCCTCAGCAGATCTAACGATCGCTTAATATCGGAAACAATAGATTCTATTTCTGATGTCATGCTCTCTGTAACCTAACTTAACTAATCTACACAAAAACTAATACAAAACACCGGGAGTAACAAACTGATTTTCTTGAGAATCCAAAGACTCTCCTTCTATAACAAAATTAGAATTTTTAGGTTCTGTACCAGGTTTAAAAGCTTCTAGCAAAACTTTTTTTTCTCCTGGACGAGCTAATAATCCGGTCTTTTGATTAACCTTAACCAAACGTATTCCTGGTGGAATCCGAAATGGCACACCCGGTTTTCCATCTAAAGCTTTTTCGATAAAGTCCTTAAATATTGGGGCAGACAAAGATGATCCTGTCTCCTTGCCTAAAGTTGCAGGACTATCAAAACCAACATATATACCAACAACCAGATCAGGAGAAAAACCGATAAACCAGGTATCAAAACTCTTATTAGTCGTGCCAGTTTTTCCAGCCAACGGCTTCCCTATTTGTCTAACCACTTTTCCCGTTCCACGCTGCACAACACCTTCAAGCATGGATACGACCTGATAGGAGGATGCTGGCGAAGCAATCTGTCCACGAATATCTGGAATGTTAGGTGGCAACAAATCCTCATTCCACACAAGTAGACAGTCAGTACATTCCCTTAGGTCTTCCTTGAAAATATTATTTCCTTTACGATCCTGTATTCGATCAATTAAGGTTGGTTTAATTCTTTTTCCACCATTCACCAACATAGAATACGCATTCGTCAATCTAAGAAGAGTTGTCTCTCCTGCGCCCAGGGCATAGGATAAATGGTTAGCTTCACCACCCATCACATCAAATTTTTGTGCATAACTTACTATTTTATCAATTCCAATCGTCTGCGCTAATCGCACTGTCATTAAATTTCTGGACTTCTCTACTCCCAATCTCATCGGGCTAGGACCATAAAATTTCTTGGTATAGTTGGCTGGCTTCCATTTGCCAAGCCCATAGCCTTGATCAATAACAAATGGCGCATCCAAAACTAGAGTCGAGGGCGTAAACCCCGCATCAAGCGCCGCTAAATAAACAAATGGTTTAAACGCAGATCCGGGCTGCCTCTTTGCTTGAGTTGCACGATTGAATTCACTCATATCAAAAGAGTATCCCCCTGTCATAGCATAAACGCGTCCAGTATGAGGATTCATTGCTACAATAGCACCGCTGACCTCAGGAATTTGCCTCAAATCAAAGACATTATCAAATGATCCTGCTGCTGCTATCTCATCAATCGAGATTCTTTCTACAAGAACAACGTCTCCAATTTCTAAAACATCCGCTGGTCTAGTAACCTTGCTTCCTTTCTTTCTGTTATCAAGTTGTTCTCTAGCCCACTTCATTCTGCTCAAGGGAACAACTCCTCTTGTCCCATCTTTTAAACCTATACCAGCTGTTTTATCTGTCAGCTCTAGAACCACAGCAAGCTTCCAGTATGCCTGACCAGGAACTCGGTCGATCGAGGATAGTTGCTGTTCCCAATTGTCAAGTTGGTCAATCCTGCTAATTTCCCCTCGCCAACCATATTTTTTATCGTATCTAATTAAACCCATTCTAAGGGCTTGATCAGCAATATTTTGCAACACAGGACTCAAAGAAGTACGCACAGATAGCCCACCCCCATAAAGAGCATTGCTTCCAAATTTATTTATCAGAAAGCGCCGCGTTTCTTCCAAAAAATAATCGGCAAGAAAAAATTCTGTTTTTCTTGGCTCTTTAACAACCAGCGGCTGTTTAATCGCTTCCGCCAAATCCATAGAAGAAATACGACCATCGATAAACAATCTTCCCAAAACCCAGTTTCTTCTGTCAAACGCATGTTTATGATTCTTTATGGGGTGATAGTTGTTAGGAGCTTTTGGTAGCCCCGCGATAAAAGCTAACTCAGAAAGAGACAACTCATACAAAGATTTGTCGAAATAATTTAACGCAGCTGCTGCAACACCATACGATCCATAACCTAAATAAATTTTGTTTAAATATAACTCTAGAATTCTTTCTTTTGATAAAGCTTTTTCAATCCTAAAAGCTAAAATAGCCTCTTTTACCTTTCTCTCAACGCTCACTTCGTTAGTTAATAGAAAATTTTTTGCAACTTGCTGCGTAATTGTGGAAGCGCCTTCTAATCTATCATTTCTTGCTAAATGCCCTATATTGGCTATGCAAGCCCTAACAATCCCTAAAAAATCTAGACCAGGGTGATTAAAAAAATTTTTATCTTCTGCTGATAAAAAAGCATTCACTACTCGATTCGGCATAGCATCAACTGGGACAAAAGCCCTTCTTTCTTTTGCATATTCCGCAAGAAGCTGGCCGTTAGCAGCATGTACTCGAGTAGCAACCGGATGCTCATAATCAACTAATTGCTTATAATCCGGAAGATCTTGTCCGTATCGATAAAACAAAAAAGCCAAGCCAAATATAAGAAGCAGTGAAGCTACAACCGCAACATTAAAAATGGTTAACAAATATCTCAGCAGCATACGTTCCCCTAATCGTAGTCTAACAAATTAGAACTTTTTTGTGCAAAATTGATACAAGAATAATATGTCTTATATATGACCATTTTAAAAGTTACATAGCCATTTTAACAATTTGATTCTAACTGCGCTTATCTCCGAGAAATTGTTGAATCAAATCAGCCAAAATTGTAACAAAATTATCCTGGTAGGTCCTGCTCAATAAATTTTTTTCGTCTTTTTTGTTGGATAAATATCCAAGCTCTATCAACACAGAGGGTGTATCGAGGGCTTTTAATACAGCGAATCCAGCAAATCGATGAGATTTTTTAATTAACTTAAACTTTGGGGAAATACGATCTAATAAAAATTTTGCTACTTCCGCAGCAGAATTCATGGTTTCCCGTTTAGCTAAATCAATCAATATGTCAGTAACTTCTGAGCTCTCTTGGGAAAGATCAAGTCCTGCTATAATATCGGATTTGTTCTCTCTCTTTGCGAGCAAAGCAGCTTCCTTATCTGAAGCCTTTTCCGATAATGTATAAATCGATATGCCTCTGTGCCTTCTGTTTTTTATTGAATCAGCATGCAGTGATATAAAAAGATCTGCGCCAGCCGTTCTAGAAATTTCTACTCGCCTCTTTAACCCAACAAAAACATCTGACGATCTTGTCAGCAGAACGTCAAAATTTTTGTTTTTCTTTAGTTCTTTTTTCAACTTTTTTGCAAAAATAAGAGTAACATTCTTTTCAAAATGCCTATTTGGTGAAATTGCCCCAGGATCAATTCCGCCATGACCAGGATCAATAACCACTAAAAATTTTCCTGATCTTTCTTCCGTAACCTTGCTGGTATCAATTTGTTTTGTCGCATCTCTACTAACCAAAGATTCCTGTTTTTTTGCAATCAATAAATTCTTTTCAAATTCTTTCTTACTGATTTTTTCTAAATCTAGGACCAGACGAAACATATTTGAACTTTCATCTTTGTCTAAAGTAAACTTACTAACTAATCGAACGGTTGTATCGAGATCAAAAACCAGTCTAGCAACGTCCTCCTTAAAAAGACCAAATCGATATTTTTCTACAAAACCATAGCTTCTTTTTTCAGCGCCCTCTGGAAGATCCCAAATGACTTCAGGCAAATCGACAACTAGTCTCGTAGGGTTAGCTAACAAAAAAGAAGAAAAATTAACCTCGCTACCAACCTCTATGACGATCCGCGTCCTGTCAACATGCTCACCAAACCTGATATTGCTAACCGTGGGTTTTCCAAAAACAGATGATGAAAAGAGTAAAGTAAAAAATATTACCAGGGTCGAAAAAAGAGGAGATCTCCTCTTATAAAAACAAAATGTGAACATATTATGTGCTATATATAGTATGCAATCATCAACTTAAATACATATATCTGCCAAATATGAAAAAAAGGCAACTAATTAAACTTGAATCATTATTCAATAATCCTTATAGATATTAGGGTAAGTTTAATTTATCTTATCTCACGGAAAAAGTGAGAACTTTGAAGGTATTTTAAGACAAAGAGATTAGAAAAGAGATTTTAATTATTTGAGATTAAAAGGTGCGCCACTATATAAATTGAGATTTTGCAGGTCGCACTAACGGAGATTAGGCCATATGGCTAAAAAAATGCTGATTGACGCAACGCAATCCCATGGCGTTAGGGTAGCGGTTGTGGCGAATGGCTGCTTAGAACATTTTTTGTTTGAGAGCAGTGATCGGAAACCACTAAAAAATAATATATATCTTGCTAAAATAGCAAGGATTGAGCCGTCGCTACAAGCAGCGTTCGCAGATTATGGCGGTAATAGGCACGGCTTTTTGCCTTTCGGCGAAATCAACGAAGACTATTACCAACTCCCCATATCTGATAGAAAAAACCCTTTTCCCGAAGAAGGCGCTACCAAAACTGAAGATAAAGTTGAAGGTAGCGAAAATGGAACGGAAGAATCTGAATCTACTTCTGATGATACTAAGAGCAACGGGAGAAATTTCAACAGAAGCAGAAATAGATCTGATAATCGATATAAAATTCAAGAGGTTATTAACCGAAATCAAGTCATGTTGGTTCAGCTGTTAAAGGAGGAAAGATACAATAAAGGAGCCGTGATAACCACTCGCCTCGCTTTAGCAGGAAGATATTGTGTTTTAATGCCGATGACTGCCTCGGGAGGTGGAGTTTCAAGAAAAATTATAAATATTTTTCAACGTAAAAAATTAAGAAAAGCATTGGATGAATTAAAGGTTGAAAAAGGAATGTCGGTCATAATAAGAACCGCAGGAGAAGGAAGAACGAAAACTGAAATAAAAAAAGACTATGAGTATCTGCTCAAACTCTGGAAAGATATTCGTGAGTTAACAAAAAGCTCGAACGCTCCTTGCTTAATTCACGAGGAAGGAAGTTTAGTCAAAACATCAATAAGAGATCTTTATAATCGTGAAATTGAATATATTGATGTTTCTTCAGATGAAGAATACAAAATGGCAAAAGATACGATGAAAGCAATGATACCAAGTCACGCAAGGAAAGTTCGAAGATTCAAACACAAGATTCAATCAATCTTTGAGTTTAACAAAATTGGTGGTGAGATTTCCAAAATTTATAAACCAAATGTTGAGCTAAAATCTGGCGGCTATATTGTCATCAACCAAACTGAAGCTTTGGTTGCGGTCGATGTAAACTCAGGAAGATCTATTAAAGAAAGAAACATAGAAGAAACTGCGTTAAAAACTAACTTAGAGGCAGCTGAGGAAACTGCGAAACAAATTCGACTACGAAATCTTTCTGGCCTTATAGTAATAGATTTCATTGATATGGAAATTAAAAGGAATCAAATCAAGGTTGAAAGATTCCTAAAAGATCAACTAAAAAATGATCGTGCCCGCAATCAAATTGGTCAAATAAGTTCATTTGGGCTCTTAGAGATGTCTCGCCAAAGAATAGGAACTAGTATTACAGAAATGCAAGGTAGCGAAGTCAGTGCTCTAGAAGTATTAAGAAAGATTGAAAACGAGTGCATACGTGAAAAGAATGAAAAATTGTTTGTCTATACGTGCCCCAGTATGTTGCCTTATTTGGTCAATGAAAAGAGAGGATCGATCCTCGATCTAGAAAACAAATACGATACAAAAATATACTTTTACGAGGACAATAGTTTACCTGCTCCCAACTTTCGTATCAGCACAAACATTCTGCAAAATTGGAGAATGGACGGACAAATAATTTACGATAGTACAGCAGAAAGGGGGAGATATCAGAATAAGTCTTTCTCTAAAAGAAAGCATCCAAAAACAAGGGGGAGAATTGGAGGAGAATCGAACGAACGTCTTGAACAGTCTGTTGATTCAGAAGAATCCTCTAAGAAAAATCACAACGTCAATGAAAATGCTAAATATCGAACTCAGAGATCCAGAAGAAAATTTCCCTTTAAAAGATCTCCGTTGAATAATGATAAAAAAGAAGAGACAAGAAACATAAAACCCGATGATGCTACTAAAACAAAAGTACAGCCCTCACAAGATCAAGAGATGAAAGAAAAGATTGGTAAAAAGGGAACTAACTTTCTGCTAAGAACGGTCAAAAAAGCATCTAATAAGAAAGAAAGTGTTTCTGAAAGTAAAAAAGCCAAAAAACCAAAAAAGAAAAGAGGCGGCTGGTGGCAGCAAAAATAAATTTATTTATTTTTTGCCTGCCATTTTTTCTTTAATTAATTTCCAATTTTTAATTCTCTCAATAGCGGCCTTAATATCTCTCAATGGTCTAGAGAATGCTATACGAATGAATTTCTTTCCCTCGAAAGGATCAAAATCTATTCCTGGTGCAACGGCAACCCCAATCTCATTTAACATTCTCATACAAAAAAGAGTGCTATTATTCGTTAAATGAGAAACATTCAAATAAAGATAAAAAGCCCCTTGTGGTTTAAAAATTTCTTTAAAGCCAATTCGAGTTAGCTCTTTCAAGAGAAAATCTCGATTACGTTTATACAATGCAACATTCTTGCCAAAGTCATTTAGAGAATTAAAAGCTTGGATCGCGGCATATTGAGACAAAGTGGGTGCAGATATAAAAAAATTTTGCGCAAGATTTTTAAAAGTTTCTATTAAATTTTTTGGCAAAATTGACCACCCTAACCGCCAACCAGGCATAGCAAAGTATTTTGAAAAACCGTTGATAACGACAATTTTTTCGTTAGAGATATCTACAATATCCAAAACGGAAATCGCCTTTTTATGAAAAGAAATACCGTGATAAATTTCATCAGAAATAATCCAAATATTTCTCTTTTTACAAAAACTAATTATATCTTTCAGATCATTCATTTCCAAAATTCCTCCTGTAGGGTTGGATGGACTCGTAATGATGATCCCAGAAATATTATTTTTAAGCTTTTTAAGATGCTCAACAGTAGGCTGATAATTAGTCTCCGGACCCACAACGATCGGAAAGGGTTTTAGCCCAAGAGCAGAAATAATATTGGCATGAGCGGGGTAGCCAGGAACAGCGTGAGCCACTAAACTTCCAATCTTAAACAGAGCCAAAAAAGAGAGTATGAAAGATCCAGACGATCCTGGAGTAATTACAACCTGTTCTTTTTTAATAGCCGAGTGATAGGTCTTATTACAATAATCTGCAATCGCTGAACGCAACTCTGGAAGCCCAACTGAATCCGTGTAACCTAAAGAATCGCTCTTAATACGTTCTTGTGCAGCGCAAATAACCCTTTTGGGTGGAGAAACGTGTGGCTCTCCAAATTCAAGATGCAAAATATCTTCACCTTTTGACTGACGCTCATTTGCAATTTGCAACATTTCCATCACAAAAAAAGGTGAGATTTTTCCGCGCTCTTTTTCTTTTTTAATCATCAAATCGATTTTCAAATATGATTATGCTATTATTTTAAGATAGACATTAAATAACAAAAAATAACAAAATCCCAAGGAAATGTTACGATCTGCCAAAATAAGTTATCTGTTATTATATTTTCTTTTTTTTCTATTTGGTCACTCTCCTATATCCAATTCAGAAATAATAATAAGAGATGTAGAGACAGAAAATTTTATTGCAAAGCTTACAAAACCTATCTTCAGAGCTGCAAATTTAGAGCAAGAATCCGTATCTATTATTATTCTAAAAAACAAAGAGATAAATGCATTCGTAACGGGTGGGCAAAATATTTTCTTAACAACGGAAACGCTTTTGCAAGCAAAAGATTATACCGAGATAGCTGCAATTATTGCTCACGAATCCGGACATATTGCTGGTGGCCATCTTGCAAAACTTAGGGAAAAAATAGAAAGAGAATCTAAAAAAGCTCATTTTGCAAATTTAATCGGAGCTGGGGTTGGGATTATCACCGGCGGGGGTGTAAAAGCAGCACAAGGAGTTGCGGGAGGTATCCAAGAAGCTATAAGAAGAAATATTATGGCATTCACAAGATCTCATGAAGGGGCGGCAGATCAAGCTGCCTTAAAATATCTGGAGACCGCAAAGATTCCAGCTCAAGGTTATGAAAGTTTTTTAACAACATTAATGAAGAGGGAAAGGATTCGAACTGGTAATGTTAATCCTTTTATACAAACACATCCTCTAACCAAAGACAGATTAGAAAATATTTCAAATTACCTGAGAAATAGAAAAACTAATCAAAATTTTAACAAGGGGTTACAAGATCAATTCCTAGCAATACAAGCAAAATTATACGCATTCTTAAAAAGCAGCGATCAAACAACAAGGAAATACCCCAATAAAAACCAACAATTAGAAGATCAGCTAGCCAACGCAATAGTAAATTATAAAAAAGGGAGAATCAAAAAAGCAGTATTGGCTATGGATCAACTTATCGTAAATTCACCCAATAATCCTTACTTGTTCGAGCTTAAGGGACAAATGTTATTCGAAAATGGAAAGTTATGGGATTCTATAGAAGCATATGAACAAGCAGTTAAATTGCTTCCGAACGAAGCGCTTTTGTTAATGGCGTTGTCGCAAGCAAGAATTGCAACCAATGAGAAAGAAAACATAGTTCAAGCGTTAAAAGAATTATCAAGAAGTGTTAACATTGATTCTAAAAACATCACAGCATGGTACTTATTAAGCATAGCATACAACAAAATAGGTCATCAGGGTTTGTCCTTACTAAGTGCTGCAGAAAAATTTATTTTGTTAGGTGATTACAAAACGGCAAAAAATTATGCTAAAAGGGCAAAAAAGGCTCTTCCTTCAAATTCCTCAGGTAAACTTCGCGCAGAAGACATATTAATCCTTGTAGAATGAAAAGACCTTTGTTTAAGATAACTCTTAGTGTAGTTTTGCGGAAAGAGGAATGATCATCTCAATAGTAAAAGATTAATGAGCAAAAAAATTTTAATAATAAACGGGCCAAATTTAAACCTTTTAGGAGATAGGGAACCAGAGGTGTACGGAAACGAAACTCTGGATGATATAAAAAACCTATGCGAAAAAAAGGGAAAAGACCTTTCTTTAGACATAGATTTTACTCAATCAAACGATGAAGGAGAAATAGTTGAATCGATACAAAATGCAAAAAAGAAATTTTCCGGCATTATTATTAACGCAGGAGCACTCACTCATACTTCGATATCTATTCTAGATGCACTGTTGTCAACGAAATTACCAATTATTGAAGTTCACCTATCAAATATTTTTACTCGTGAGGCCTTTAGAAAAGAATCCTTTGTCAGCAAAGCAGCAAAAGGGATTATTTGCGGATTCGGAAGCAAGAGTTACGATCTGGCTTTAGAGGCTATCTCAACCCTCTTAAAAGAAAAAAATTAAAAAGCTATGTTCGGCTTTAATATTGATAAAATAGTCAAACAACTTAACAAATTGCTTGATGAAACCGGTCTCACTGAAATCGAATATCAAGTCCGCGGTAAAAAAATTAAAGTCTCCAGAAATATACATTCTCAGCAAAGTCAATTTCTCAAAACCGAAACTAGGACTGAAAAAAGCCAACTTCCAAAGGATCATAAAAATGCAATTACATCCCCAATGGTGGGGATAATTTATTTAAGCAACGATCCTAAATCTGAACCGTTTGTAAAACCGGGAGACAAGATCCAAAAAGGGCAAGCTCTCCTAATTATTGAAGCCATGAAAACCATGAATCCCATCAATGCACCAAGAGCAGGAACTGTGACAAAAATTTTAGTGAAAAATGAACAACCTGTAGAATTTGGTGAAGAACTTCTTCTGATAGAATAATGCAACGATAGTATCAAAAAAGTGTTTGAAAAGATTTTAATCGCAAATCGTGGAGAAGTCGCCTTACGCATATATAGGGCATGCAAAGAAATGGGAATTAAGACCGTCGCTGTTCACTCAGAAGCGGACTCGAAGGCAATGCATGTTAGGCTTGCTGATGAAAGTGTGTGCATCGGACCCTCACAATCAAAAAAGAGTTATTTAAATCCAGCAGCAATTTTAAGCGCCGCAAGCATCACAAATGCAGACGCGATTCATCCTGGCGTAGGGTTTCTATCGGAAAGTGCAAAATTTGCAAGGATAGTGGAAGAACATGGGATTACCTTTATTGGTCCTGCTTATGAACACATGAAAACTATGGGAAATAAAATAAAAGCCAAAGAAAAAATGCGTGAACTCGGTCTGCCAGTAGTTCCTGGATCAGACGAACCAATCAAAAGCGAAGATAACGCTATTAAAATATCAAAGGAGATTGGATACCCTGTGCTCATAAAGGCTTCTATGGGTGGAGGAGGAAAAGGATTAAAAATTGCTAGAAATGAAAATGAATTAAAAAAAGCGTTACCTGCTGCCAGATCTGAGGCCGAAGCAAGCTTTGATAATGATGAAGTCTACATAGAAAAATTTTTATCAAAACCAAGGCATATCGAGATTCAGATTCTAGCAGACAAACAAAATAATGTCATTCACCTGGCGGAAAGAGATTGTTCAATCCAACGTCAACGTCAAAAAATTCTCGAAGAGGCCCCTTCCCCGGCGCTAAACGAAAATACAAGAAAGCAAATATGTGAATCGGTTGTGGAAGTCATAAAAAAACTTGGATATTTTAGTGCTGGTACCGTTGAATTTCTTTATCAGAATGGGGCATTTTATTTCATGGAAATGAATACACGTCTACAGGTCGAGCACTCAGTAAGTGAAATGATCAGTGGAATCGATATAGTTCGGGCACAAATCAGAGTTGCTAACAACGATGCTCTAGGAATTGAACAAAAAGAAGTGAAAATCTCGGGTCATGCAATAGAGTGTAGAATCAATGCAGAAGATCCGGTCAGCTTTAAACCATCCCCAGGATTAGTCACAGAGTTTCATTCACCAGGTGGACTAGACGTGAGAGTAGATTCAGCGCTATATACTGGTTATGATGTCCCTCCTTTCTACGATAGTTTAATCGCAAAATTAATTGTCAAAGGAAGAAACAGAAACGCATGTATAATGAGATTGAAAAGAGCGCTGGAAGAGTTGGTCATTGATGGAATTCGTGTTAACACTCCTCTTCATCAAAAAATCGTCAACAACCCAAGTTTTATAAATGGTGCTTATGACATTCACTGGTTAGAAGATTATTTAAATAAATAGCTAGTCTAGACAACCAATAACCCACACATCATAGACTGGATGTTGCATAGCTGATAATGACGGACTAGAAGCAAACATCCATCCTGTAAAAAGAATTTCCAAATCTTGACCGGGTTTAATATCTCTTATTTCCAGAAAAGCTGCACTCTCAGGAGTTTCTTCAGGGGGAGTTTTAACACATTTTTTAACAATTACTTCAAGAGTTCCGAAACGTACTTCTTGATTAAGGTTTGCCTCAAAAGTAGATACACGAGCCGTCACCTTATCCAAACCCTGTAATAATGCAGTACCAGTTTCGATAGAAAGCGAATGAACCGCCCCAGAAGCAAAGGTCAAAAAAACCTGACAAACGAAAAAAAATTGGATAGCTCTTTTCAAATTAATATTACTATTTCTCATTCTTTTTATATGGGTTTGTTAAATTATCAACTACCCGAAATATTGCATCACGAAATTGTGATTCGTCACAATCCATTAACAAAGCGTCCTCAAGCGCATCCTGACACACCTGATTAACTTCCTCTATATCTTGATTCAAAATTTTAATTTTTTCTCGACAAGAAAAAATTTTTCCAGAAGATGTTTTCCATCTTTTTGGTTTTATTTTCGAGGCAGTTGTTTTTTTCATAGCTAAGCTTCGGGACTCCAGGATTGATAGTTTCTTTTTTTCTGTGTCCTCTTCTTGTCTAAAGACATATGACCAGGGGGGAAATATTTTTTACTAACTCTAGATCTTGCAGCCTCAATTTTCTTTTTATTGGGCTTAGTTAATCCATCGGATGGAAAGTCATCAGTATTGTGGTGAAGCCAACTATGCCACATAGGTGGAATAAAGCTCGCTTCAATAACGCCGTTATAAACCACCCACCGTTCACTCCTACCATTGTTAGCGGCTCTATTATTATTGCTCTTTCTTTGATAATAATGATTCCCGAGCATGTCATAACCGACTAGATTTCCAAAAAGAAAGGTATAGATCCGAATCCTCAGACTCATATCCATACTCTAAAACTAAAAAATAAATAAGGCTAGTCGAAATAACTACAACGGTATGGTATTTCGTTTTTTTTTAAAGAAACCACAATATATTGTTGCCAAAACAAAAAATATGTGGATATATGGTGTGTTCAATGGTTTGATAACGCAATATATAGCCTGTCTAAGGGGGATAGACAATACAAATGAAGATAAGCCGTTTATTTACTAAAAGCAACGAATCTCCGTACAGCGAAATTGAGTTCAAAAAGACTTCCAGCGAGATAAGAAACCCGGACGGAAGTGTTATTTTTGAACTAAAGGATTTTGAGGTCCCCTCAAGTTGGTCACAAGTATCTTGTGATATCTTGGCACAAAAATACTTTCGTAAAGCAGGTGTTCCTGAAAAACGAAGATCCATCAAGGAGGATGATGTTCCTGACTGGTTATGCCGAAAAAAGGGAGTTGATAAATCCAAATTAAGGGGAGAAGCCAGCGCCAAAGAAGTTTTTGAAAGACTGGCTGGCGCCTGGACCTACTGGGGCTGGAAAGCTGGTTATTTCAGCGGCGAAGAAGATGCCAAGGCTTATTTTGATGAAATGCAGTATATGATTTGTACACAAATGGCAGCACCAAATTCACCACAATGGTTCAATACTGGATTACATTGGGCTTATGGTATAGATGGCCCATCGCAAGGTCACTACTACGTAGACTATAAAACAAAGAACCTAGTAACCTCGAAATCTTCTTACGAACATCCCCAACCTCATGCCTGCTTCATACAGAGTATCAACGATGATCTCGTCAACGATGGTGGAATAATGGATTTGTGGGTTAGAGAAGCAAGATTATTTAAATACGGATCAGGAACCGGAACTAATTTCTCCAATTTAAGAGGGGAAGGAGAAACGTTATCTGGTGGAGGAAATTCTTCCGGACTAATGAGCTTCTTGAGAATTGGAGATCGTGCAGCAGGCGCTATTAAGTCCGGCGGAACAACACGAAGAGCAGCAAAAATGGTCTGTGTCGACGTGGATCATCCAGATATTGAATCATTTATCAATTGGAAAGTAAAAGAAGAGCAAAAGGTATCTTCACTGGTTGCAGGATCAATGACAACAAATAGGCACCTCAATTTGATTATGAAAGCTTGTGGCAAAAAAGACCTAGAAGAGAAAAAAAGATTTAATCCTAAAAATAATCCTCAGTTAAAAAATGCGATCATTGCAGCAAAGGAAGCATTCATTCCCGAAAATTATATACATCGAACTATACAGTTCGCAAAACAAGGTTTCACAGAAATCGAGTTTCCTACCTATAATGTAGATTGGGACTCCGAGGCTTACATGACTGTCTCTGGTCAAAATTCAAATAATTCAATCCGATTAACCGACGATTTTATTACGAAAGTTTTGAAGAAAGAAAAGTGGAATCTAAACAATAGAACAAATAATAAAGTACACAAAACGGTAGATGCGGATGATTTATGGGAACAAATGAACTATGCAGCATGGTCCTGCGCTGATCCTGGTATACAATTTGACACAACCATCAATGATTGGCACACATGCCCAAACTCTGGACGAATTAATGCATCAAATCCTTGCTCGGAATATATGTTTCTAGATAATACTGCATGTAATCTCGCATCTATAAATTTAATTAAATTTCTTAAAGATAGTGATGGATTTGATGTTGAAAAATTTCAACATGCGGTACGACTCTGGACAATAACTCTGGAGATATCCGTATTAATGGCTCAGTTCCCATCAAGAGAAATAGCTAAGTTATCTTACGATTTTCGAACTCTTGGTCTCGGTTTTGCCAATATAGGAGGTTTATTAATGGCCTCGGGCAAACCCTATGATAGCAAGGAAGGTCGCGCTATTTGTGCAGCAATCAGTAGTTTGATGTCTGGCGTCGCTTATAAAACCTCAGCAGAGATAGCAAAAGAATTTCAGGCTTTTTCTCAATACCAAAAGAATGCAAAAGAAATGCTGAGAGTGATTAAAAACCATAGGCTTGCGGCAAAAGGAAGCACCAGAGGCTATGATAAGTTATCAACACTGCCGGTTCCCTTGAAAGCAAGTGAATGTCCTTTTGAAGGTATCGTAGAATCAGCGATTCACTCCTGGGATCAGGCTTATGAGTTAGGAAAAAAACATGGATTTAGAAATGCTCAGGTCTCTGTTATTGCTCCAACAGGAACAATAGGATTAATCATGGATTGCGACACTACTGGAATTGAACCAGACTTTGCTATTACAAAATTCAAAAAACTTGCTGGTGGTGGCTATTTCAAAATTATCAACAAAGCCGTGCCTCGGGCACTAAGAGTCCTTGGATACACGGAAAAGGAAGTAAGTGATATATCTCTATATGTGTTGGGAAATGGAACTCTCGAAGGCTCTCCAGCCATTAGTTTCGAAGATCTGAAAAAGAAAGGCTTTAAGGAAAAACAAATAGCAATTCTAAAAGAATCCTTAAAAAGTGCTTTTGATATAAAATTTGTTTTTAATCAATGGACTCTGGGAAAAGATTTCTGTAGCAAAAACCTAGGATTTTCTGAGTCCCAAACAAATAATCCTAAATTTGACATGCTGAACGATTTGGGTTTTTCAAAAAAAGAAGTGGACCTGGCTAATCTCCACTGTTGTGGAACAATGACTTTGGAGGGCGCTCCCCATATTAAAGATAAAGATCTCCCTGTCTTTGATTGTGCCAATCCTTGTGGAAAAAACGGAAAGAGATTCTTATCGGTAGAAAGTCACATTCGCATGATGGCTGCTTGTCAGCCATTTATTTCTGGCGCCATCTCAAAAACAATAAATATGCCAAACACTTCAACGATTGAAGACTGTAAAAAGTCCGCATTACTTTCGTGGAAGTTAGGATTGAAGGCGAATGCTCTTTACAGAGATGGATCTAAACTTTCACAACCTTTAAGCTCATCTGTATCAAATTTTGACGATGTTGTCTCCGAAACGGAAAGTGAAGAACTAAAACAAAAAGAAACTGCGAGAATAGTTGAAAGGGTTATAGAGAAGGTATCTGCTGAACGGCGGAAGCTTCCGGCAAGACGGAAAGGATATACGCAAAAAGCAGTTGTTGGTGGGCATAAAGTCTATTTGCGCACTGGCGAATACGAGAATGGCTCTATAGGGGAAATTTTCCTTGATATGCACAAAGAGGGTGCGGCGTTTCGTAGCCTAATGAATAACTTTGCAATCGCAATTTCCATTGGCTTACAATATGGCGTTCCTCTAGAAGAATTTGTTGAAGCATATACATTTACAAGATTTGAGCCAGCAGGTCCTGTTGAAGGCAACGACACAATCAAAATAGCCACCTCTGTATTAGATTATATTTTTCGCGAACTTGCTATCTCCTATCTGGGTCGTGACGACTTAGCACACAAAGAACCAGCTGATATTTTTCCAGACAGTCTTGGAGATGGAATACTTGGAGATGGAATAAATGCAAAAGACAAAAGCGTTGAGGTAACAGCTAAACAATATAACGTTGCTCTAAGTGCTGTTAAGAAGATTGCCAGCACAGGTTATGTCAGAAACAACTTGTATGTCCTAGATGCTGCACACAAAGTAAATATGCAATCTCATCAAAGTGCTTCATCGAACACAGAAATGGCTGGTGACATCGCCAAAAATGTAGTCACCGTCAATGCCGCATCGGAAAACAAAAGGGTCAAATCCGAAGAAGCTAAAATGAAGGGTTATGAAGGCGATTCTTGTAATTCCTGCGGTAACTTCACGTTGGTTCGCAATGGCACATGCCTAAAATGCATGACTTGCGGATCAACATCTGGGTGCAGTTAGCACCCTCTATCCTCCCTGAACTTATCAGGGGTGCCATGGCGATGCACCCCTGACTTTTTTGTAATGTGTCTGAGAATATGGAAAAGCATTTAAAGAAATTGGGGATAGTTATACCAGATGCCCCCGCCCCCTTAGCCAATTACAAGCCTTACAGTATCTCTGGAAAACAAATCTTTATTTCAGGTCAACTTCCTATAAAAAATAATAAACTAAAATTTATTGGCAAATTAGGAAAAGAAATAACAAAAAAAGAAGCTATTGATGCTGCCCAAATCTGCATAATTAATATAGTGGCACAATTAAAAGATGCGTGTTCTGGGAATTTAAACAAAGTAAAATCATGCCTGAAACTTAACGTATACCTAAACTCCTCAAACAAATATGCAAATAATGCAGATGTTGTAAATTCTGCTTCAAGTATGCTTGTAAAAATTTTTGGCAAAAAAGGGCAACATGCAAGATCGACCATTGGTGTAAATTCTTTACCAATGGATTCCGTATTAGAAATAGACGCTATCTTTGAAATGAAATAAGACACAATTCTAAAAAAAATAAGCCCAGAAAAATAAGCCCAGAGATGATAAAACATATATTAATAATCGTTTTGTCTGCTTTTTTTGTATCCATTACACAAATTGACCAAGCGTACGGAAAATATGCATCAATCGTTATAGATGCCAAGAGCGGTAAAACACTTCATGAAATTAATGCAGATACAAAGAACTATCCTGCGTCATTGACAAAAATGATGACTCTTTATCTTCTATTTGAGGCTCTTGATAAAGGCAAGATCAAGTATGAGAGTTACTTCCTCGTATCAAAAAGAGCAAGTAGAAGGCCTGCTTCAAAGCTTGGGCTTAAAGCTAAGGAAAAGATTTCTGTAAGAAACTGTATCTTAGCCTTAGTCGTCAAGTCGGCAAATGATGTTGCTACCGTAGTAGCTGAGAATCTGGCGGGAACAGAAAAAGGATTCGCAAGAATGATGACTAAAAAAGCGCGGCAACTAGGAATGAAAAACTCCTATTTCAAGAATGCATCTGGTCTGCCAAACAAAGGGCAATTATCTACAGCAAGAGATTTATCTTTAATGGCTCGTGCACTCATTAAGAACTTCCCTCAGTATTATAGTTTTTTTTCGATACGAGGGTTTTCCTTCAAAGGAAAAAAATATAAGAATCACAATAAATTTTTAAATAAATATTCAGGCGCTGATGGTATTAAAACTGGCTACATTCATTCCTCTGGTTACAATCTCGCTGCTTCTGCACTGAAAAATGGTAAAAGATTAATCGCAGTTGTGACTGGATCAAAGACCGCAAAACAAAGAGATCGTCATGTTGCAACATTACTTAATAAAAGTTTCAAAAAGATTCTTCCAAAAAACCCTGAGGTCCCAAAAAAAAGGCAATTAAAGCTATCAACAAAGCCTACAATTAAAAGTGATGGTAATTGGGAAATTCAGGTTGGAGCGTTTAAAACTTTCACCACCGCACATAAGACAGCAACAAAAGCAAAAAAACAAATATCAAGCATCAACAAAAAAGCCAATATTTTTATAGAACCAGTTGTTAAAGAATCTAAAACTTTTTATCGTGCAAAAATAAGGACACTAAGTAAAATAGGGGCTATAAGGAGTTGCAAAAAACTAAAAAAGAGTAATTTTCGATGCGTCTACAGCCAAATTAAAAAATGATGGATGAAAAGATTAAAAAAACAGAAGAAGAATGGAAAAAAATATTAAACCCTGAAGAATTCTTGATCTGCCGAAAAAAAGGAACTGAGAAACCATTTAGTGGGCAATATTGCAAGAACGATTCCAACGGAATATACTTGTGCAAATGCTGTAATCAAAAATTATTTGAAACAAAAAAACAGTTTGAATCAGGATCGGGTTGGCCAAGTTTTTTTGACTCAAAATATCACAATAACTTAAAAGCAAAAACTGATGATAGCCACGGAATGAAAAGAACAGAGGTTTTATGCAGAAATTGTGGGGCACACTTAGGGCACGTTTTCGAAGATGGGCCACAACCTACAGGACTAAGATATTGCATCAACTCAATTTCCCTTATCTTCAAAGAAGATGAGTAAGAAACCATTCATTGAAAAGATTTTCGTCTCACCCAATGCAGGGGTCGATATGGTAGAAGTAAGAACTATCGAGGCCATTGTAGATGCTGGATTGCAAGGAGATAGATATAAAAAAAAGACCGGTTATTGGACAGCAGTAGACGAATGTCAAGTTACCATGATTAGGGGAGAAGATCTGGAAGAGGTTTCTAAGACTACGAATATCAAAATTCTTGATGGTCAACATCGAAGAAACATTGTGACAAGAAATATCGAGTACGAATGGTTAATTGGCAAGCATTTTCGAATTGGAAAAAAAGCAATGTTTGTTTATGAAAAACCAAGACCACCGTGTGCATATATTGAGTCAATTACTGAAAAGGGAATGACCAAAGCTTTGGCGCGAATCGGGGGTATTTGTATACAGGTAATCGAATCTGGAACGATTACAATTGATGACGAAATAACAATTTAATACTCAAATACATTTAATAATTGCTGAAAATAATGGCGCTACTGCGCTGCCTTGACCAAGGGCGATCAATCCACCAAAGAGAATCACAACAATAATAGCCGGCAACAACCAAAATTTCTTGCGAGAACGTAGATAAAACTAAAATTCCTCAATTGGAAATCTAGACATTTATACAGCCTCCCTGCCTATGGAAATATATTTGAAACCCATTTTTTTCATCTGCTCTGGTACGTAAATATTCCTCAGATCAATGATCGTTGGCTTCTTTAAGGTCTTCTTAATTCTTTTAAGATCCAGAGCCCGAAATTGGTTCCATTCTGTCAAAAAAACGAGCGCTTCCGCTCCATCTAAAGCCTCATAAGGGTTATTACACCACTTAATACCGCGTAAATAGCCCTTTGCCTGATCCATGCCTTCTGGATCATATGCCTGAATCTTAGCTCCCGCTTTCTGTAAGGCAGGAATGATATCTAAACTTGGACTATCTCGCATGTCGTCTGTATTTGGTTTAAAAGTTAAGCCCAAGATGGCAATCTTTTTGCCTTTCACATTGTTGCCACAAGCTAAGATAATTTTTCTTGCCATCTTTTTTTTTCGACTTTTGTTAAAAGAAATAACTTCTTCTATAAGACCAATAGGCGATCCTAGTGCTCTGGCAGTTGCAGCCAATTCAAGGTTATCCTTTGGAAAACAGGAGCCTCCGAATCCAGGCCCAGGATGTAAAAACTTATCTCCTATTCGTTTATCTAACCCCATGCTTTTTGCCACATCGTGAACATCGGCTCCGGATTTCTCACACAAATCCGCAATTTGATTGATAAAAGTAATTTTAGTTGCAAGGAATGCATTACTAGCATATTTGATAAGTTCTGCAGTTTGTGGGCTAGTGAAAATTATTGGGGTTTCAATAAGAAAAAGTGGGCGGTAAAGTTCTTTCATAATCCTTTTTGCTTTTAATGAATCAACGCCAATCACAACACGATTTGGCCTCATAAAGTCTTCAATAGCCGATCCTTCGCGAAGAAACTCCGGATTTGAAGCCACATCAAAATCTGCGTTTCTTTGATTCTTTTTGAGAATAGAAAAAACACGTTTTGCAGTTCCAACGGGAACAGTCGACTTGTTCACCACAACCGTATATCCGGATAAAAGAGGTGCGACTTGTTTAGCCGCATCAAAAACATGCTCAAGATTAGCATGGCCATTTCTTTGAGTCGGAGTTCCTACTGCAATTAAAATAATTTGAGATTTCTTAATATTGTCCGTAAAACTGTTTTGAAACTTTAATCTTCCGGTTTTCATATTCTTTTTCACAAGAGACTCTAGACCCGGTTCATAAATAAGTGGGTTGCCTTTATTAAGCGCATCAATTTTCTTTTTATCTTTGTCAATGCAAGTTACTTCAAAGCCAAACTCAGAAAAGCAAGCGCCAGAAACTAAGCCGACATAACCTGTACCAATAACTGTAATTTTCAAAATATTTTATCTTTCTTTTTTATAGATATTTTCTAATTATTTTTCTCAAACTTTTCTTTTTTCTACTAGTGTTATACGAAAAAGCTAGAGAAGCCTCAAGATATCCTTCCTCATTGCCACAATCAAATCTACTTCCATTAAAGCGAAAGCCATGGAATGCTATTTTTTGAAGGCTTGAGGATATTGCGTCAGTTATCTGAATCTCCCCCCCAACACCCTTTTGTTTTTTCCTCAAGAAAGAAAAGATGGCTGGACTTAAAATATACCTACCTATGATAGCGAGATTTGATGGGGAGGATTTAGGCTTGGGCTTCTCTACTAATCTCTTAACTTTAATTAAGTTGCCCTTACTAAACGCCGGATCCAAAATACCATACCTATTGACTTGATCTGAAGGAACTTTTTCAACAGCAACTAAATTTCCACCAACTCTTTTATGCGCCTCAATCATTTGCTTGAGGCAGGGATTTTTAGCTAAGATCAGGTCATCTGGAAGAATGACTGCGAAGAAATCATCACCAATTATTTTTCTCGCGCACCAAATTGCGTGACCTAATCCAAGTGGAAATTTTTGATTAACAAATTTTATTTTTGGAAGAAATTTTTCAATTTTATTAATTTCTCTCAATAGGATAGTTTGATTATCTTTTTTTAGCTTTTGTTTAAGAGCAGGCCATTTACTAAAATAATCTTTAAGTAAAGAAGTATTGCTACCAACCACAAAAATGAATTCTTCAATCCCAGATGAAGATGCCTCTTCTAACGCCCAAGAAATTAATGGCTTGTTAATAATTGGAAGCATTTCCTTGGGAACAGATTTAGTGATAGGAAGGAAACGCGTTCCAAAACCAGCAATAGGAAAAACCGCCTTTTTAATTTTTCTATAGTGTCTCATTATTAAGACCTATTACCCCATTTCACAAATTCATTTGCCAAGCAAAATATCTTTAGCATGATTAATTTTAGCAGCAAGCCAATCCGATCCTCCCTGATCCGGGTGAATACCTTTTATCAATTTTTTATGAGCAAACCTAACATCATCTTTTGAGCAACTCTCTTGCAAACCTAGAACTTCCAAAGCCTCCCTCCTACTCATTTCAGCAAGCTTTTCTTTACCATGCTCAGAACTCTTTTTGAAGTTAAACAGAGCATTTAGCTGTTTCCACAAAATACCCCATTTAACTAATAAAGATATAATTCCTGTAATGCCCCCAAGAGCGGCTAAAAATTTTCCAGTTCCAGCTAAGTAAAAAACTAATATGGTTAAAAGGATAATTCCTATTATTTTTAGGAATTTTAGAATCTTTTTTGGGTTAGCTCGCGCAAAAGCTTTAAGTACGTAAATAAGAAGGATGAAAATAACTAACCCAATTATCGCTTTCAAAATCAATTGAATGCCCCAAAAAAAACCACTACCCTAAAAGTAACCAATTAGGGTAGTGGAAAATAGAAAAAAAATCTTAATTTTTTATTTTTCGAGAGCTCCGGACAATCTTCCAGACAAGGCTCCAAAAATAGAACCAATAACTATCGAAACAGCAACAGCCCATAGTGGGTTAGCTGTCGTAGCAGATGCAAGGTCCGCTGCTGAAGCGCCTGTTAGCAAGGAATAGCCAGCCATAACAGCGTAACCATATACAGCAGTTGGAATATTTGAAAGAGCAGCTACTTGAGATGAGTACACAAGAACAAAAACTGTTATACCGACCCAAATAGGAACATTATAATCTCCGCCAATAGGCATGTTGTTTGCTAGTAAGAGTGCAACCATCGCAACAATCGCACCAAAAACACCAGAAACAACGGTATCCTTTAAGGATTTTTCATTAGCTCCATTTGCAAAATACGCGCCCCAAGCCACAAAACCGATCCAGACTATATAAGTGCCTGCCAGAAGGTCAGTGTGGAACCAAGTAGATATTGCACCCAACACAGCTATACTTGTTGAGAGAGCAATTAGTTTTGGCATGAGAATTCCCCCATTCTTAATTATTAAAATTAAAATAAAAGAAAGAACACTCGGTTCTTTCTACTTTAGTGAAGCAATGTTATTATAACCCAAAAGCAAAGTACAACAGAAGAATTATTTAATTTTATAGGTATAGAAGAAACAGGTGTTTATAAAAATAAACTATCCTAAAGTATTAGGAAAATTTACTATCCTATTGTTTTAATATAACCTTTAATTCATGTTTAAGAATCCCATAAAATGTGCGGAATAGCCGGTTTTCTTGATCACTCTAGAGAATCAAGTGATCAGGGTATGCAATCAATCACAAAATCTATGGTGGAAACCTTAAAACACCGAGGACCAAACCATCAGGGCATTTGGGTTGACGAGGAGTGCGGATTAGCGCTTGGTCATCAAAGACTATCAATAATCGACTTATCAGCGGCCGGAAATCAGCCAATGGTTTCACAAGATAGCAGGTATGTGATTTCTTATAACGGGGAAATATATAATGCCTCAGAGATAGGGAATGAGTTAAGGAAAATAGGAGTAAAATTTAAAGGCCACGCAGATACAGAGGTATTAATCGAAGCTTTCAGCCATTGGGGAATCAGGGGCACACTAAAAAAATTAATAGGAATGTTTGCATTCGCCCTATGGGATCGAAAAAAGAAGGAACTCATGCTCTGCCGAGATCGAATTGGAATTAAACCTTTGTATTGGGCGGAATTTGGAGATTCAATATTATTTGCTTCTGAAATTAAAGCGCTAAAAAAACATCCTAAATGGAATAGTAAGATAAACCATGAATCGTTAAATAATTTCTTTCTTTATAATTATGTTCCCGGTCCAAAAACTATTTTTGAAAAGGTTCATAAAATGCAACCTGGAACCATAATAACCGTTTCTCCCCACAAGATTCCGTCAATCGAGAAATATTGGAGTCTTGAGGAGGTGATTCGCTCCAATAAGAATCAAAATTTAGAAATAACACAAAAGGAAACGGAAGAAGAGTTGGAAAAACTACTTAATGACTCTGTAAGCAAGAGACTAGTTTCTGATGTTCCCTTAGGAGTGTTGCTTTCCGGAGGAGTAGATTCTTCTCTTGTCGCTTCTTTGGCACAAAAAAATTCAGGAAAACCGATAAAAACCTTTACGGTTGGCTTTGATGAGGACAATTACAACGAGGCGCCTTATTCAAAGAAAATTGCTGAATATTTACGAACTGATCATAACGAACTCTATCTAAGTCCAAAAGATGTAATAGAGCTAACTCCATTATTATCAAGTATATATGATGAACCTTTTGCAGACTCTTCCCAGATACCAACAACACTTATTTCAAAATTTGCTAAAAAGGAAGTCACAGTATCACTTTCTGGTGACGGAGGTGATGAGGTTTTTCTAGGATACAACCGTCATTATTGGGCAAATGTCATATGGAAAATATTTGGAAAGATTCATAAAGCTCCACGAAAATTGATAGCTAAAATTATTCTTTCAGTACCTCCGATGGTCTGGGAATCATTTTTTTATCTTCTCCCAAAAAGAGTAAGACCTAACCAAATAGGGGATAAATTACATAAAGTTGGAAAAACTATCGATTCTGATAGCGCTGATGAAATTTACGAAAAACTAATTTCCACATATAATGCTGAAGATATGCCAGTTAAAACAACAAAAAATATCACACAAGATTCTGCACAAGACGAAATATCCAAATTACTCCCTAACTTTATAGAAAGAATGTCCTACAAAGATACTACGGGATACCTTCCTGATGATATACTAACCAAGGTAGATAGAGCATCTATGTCAATAGGTCTTGAAAATCGAGTCCCACTGCTCGATCATAGAATTATAGAATTTACTTGGAAGCTGCCTTTATCGATAAGAATGGAACATGGAAAACGAAAAATTCTTTTAAAGAAAATATTATCGAAATCTATTCCAAAAAAACTGATTAGTCGACCAAAATCTGGTTTTGGGATTCCTCTTGATGCATGGCTGCGAGGTTCTCTAAAAGAGTGGGCCGAAGACATGCTTAATAAAGATTCTCTAAAAAACGATGGATTTCTTGATTCGAAAAAAATTCAAACTTTATGGAAACAGCATCAATCAAAAAGATACAATCATCAAAGCCAATTATGGGCAATCCTGATGTTCCAATCATGGTCAGAGAATCAATAACCGGAGCCATTGAGATCAATGTAGATGAGAAAAAAACGAAATAAACCAAAATTATTATATTTTATAACCGAAGACTGGTATTTTTGCAGTCATAGATTGCCTCACGCAATAGTGGCAAATAAGGCCGGTTTTGACGTCGTCGTTATTTGCAATATAGCCAAACATCTTAATAAAATAAAGAAGCATGGCCTTAGGGTAATTCCGATACAATTAACAAGGCGAAGCATTAATCCAATAAGAGAATTATTTCTACTATTGAAGCTGACTTCGATCTATCGAAAAGAAAAACCTGACATTGTGCAGCATGTAGCTATCAAGCCCATCATCTACGGCACAATAGCAGCTAAGTTATCCGGCATTACCGCTATTTTTAATTCGATTGTTGGGCTTGGATATATTTTCATCTCTAAAAATATATTGGCAAATATTTTGAAACCAATAATTAAACTAGCGTTAAAATGGTCACTCAACCAAAAAAATAGTTTCACCATTTTACAGAATGAAGATGATAAAAAATTTCTAAGAAAGAGAAAAATAATTGGTTTAAAAAGATTACAAATTATTCCTGGATCAGGTGTGAATACGAAACAATTTTCCTATTCTCCAGAACCTAAAACAACGCATAAAGCACCACTGATAGTCTGTGTATCCAGAATGCTTTGGGATAAAGGGATTAATGAGCTTGTTAAAGCAACAAAGAAATTAAAGGAAAGAAATATAAATTTCAAGATGGCTCTAATTGGAAAACCTGATCCTGAAAATCCGGCCTCGATACCCCTAAGTCAAATCCAGAAATGGGAAAAAATGAAACTTATTGAATACTGGGGCTACGTAGAGAATATAGAGCAAGTATATCGCAAATGTCATATCGTTATCCTTCCTTCCTATAGAGAAGGAATGCCTAAGAGTCTATTAGAAGCGGCTTCCGCGTCGAGACCAATAATTACCACAAACGTACCAGGTTGTAGAGAGGTAGTTAAAAATCAAATAAATGGCATATTAGTAAAAGTGAAAACTGTAAATCCACTAGCAACATCAATGAAAAAACTGATTAAAAATAAATCTATTAGAGAAAAAATGGGAAAAGAAGGAAGAAAAATAATCAAAGCAAAGTTCTCGGAAGAGATTATTACTAAACAAACAATTTTCTTATACAAAAAGTTTTATCAAGAAATGACGACTCTCTTAAAATAAGCCAAAAATTTCTCCATCTTCGCCAACACCAACCGATTCGGCCGCAGGTACGCTGGGTAGGCCTGGCATTGTCATAATGCTGCCAGTCAGAACCACAACAAACTCAGCTCCAGCAGAAAGCCGAACATCCTGAACAGGGACAGTAAAACCATTAGGAACGCACTTTAAAGTAGGATCTGTAGAAAAACTGTATTGTGTCTTGGCCATGCAAACCGGATAACTACCAAAACCAAGATCCTCAATATCGGAAAATTTTTTCGATACGGCGGTGTCTATGCTAATATCATCAGCACCATATATTTTTTGCGCAACCGTTCGCACTTTATCAACAAGAGACATCTTGTCAGGGTACAAGAATTTAAAGCTGCTTTTCTCTTCATCAAGAGTCCTGACAACTTCCTTGGCTAGTTCAGTAGCTCCCTCACCTCCCTTAGCCCAATGTTCAGCAAGAATTGCTTTTACTTTCATTTTATTACAAGAATTTTCAACAAGCTTAACCTCATTCTCACTGTCAGTTGGGAAACGATTGATTGCAACAATGGCGGGTAAACCAAATTTTCCGACATTCTCAACATGCTTGATCAAATTAGGTATTCCCTTCTCTAAAGCCTGAAGATCTTCCGGGCCTAAATTCTTGGCGTCAACGCCACCATGAAGTTTTAAGGCGCGAATCGTAGCCACAACAACTACACAGGAAGGTTTTAAATTAGATTTTCTACATTTAATGTTTAAGAATTTTTCAGCACCCAAATCTGCCCCAAAACCTGCTTCAGTAATAACATAGTCAGCTAGTTTCATTGCCGTTTTAGTCGCAAGAACCGTATTGCAACCGTGAGCGATATTTGCAAAAGGGCCCCCATGAACAAAAGCAGGATTATTTTCCAGAGTTTGAACAAGGTTCGGCTGCAAAGCGTCTCTCAGCAAAGCGGTCATTGCTCCATCTGCTTTTATTTCTCTAGCCGTAATTGGTTTTTTATCTCTTGAGTACCCTACGATGATATTACCCAAACGATTCTGCAAATCCTTAAGATCATTAGCCAAACAAAAAATAGCCATTACTTCTGACGCAACGGTAATATCGAAGCCATCTTCTCTAGGGAAACCGTTAGAAACACCGCCAAGAGAGTTAACAATAGATCTCAGCGCTCGATCATTCATATCAACAGCACGCCGCCAAGAAATTCTCCTTACATCTATTAGTGGTTCTTTTCCCCAATACACATGATTATCAATCATAGCTGCCAAAAGATTGTTTGCCGAAGAGATTGCGTGAAAATCTCCAGTAAAATGCAAGTTTATATCATCCATAGGAACAATTTGTGCATAACCGCCTCCAGCAGCACCACCTTTCATGCCAAAGACCGGTCCTAAACTTGGTTCACGCAATGCAACAATTGTTTTCTTCCCAATTTTATTCATGCCATCAGCCAAACCAACAGAAGTTGTGGTTTTACCTTCACCTGCAGTTGTTGGAGTCATGGCTGTAACCAAGACCAATTTTGCGTCTTTCTTGCTTTTTAACTTATCAATGACGGCAAATGGAACTTTGGCTTTAAAGTGCCCATAAGGCTCTAATGCTTGAGGATCTAAACCTAGAGTATCCTTAGCAATGTCTAGAATCTTCTTTTTCTTCGCCTCCCGAGCTATGTCAATATCGGCTTTAACTTCTGTCATTAATTTCCCTAAACTTACAGTTTTACTATAGGAAATTCTCCGAGTTCCTCAAGCATCTTTTAATAATTTGAGTACATGAAAATTCTTCCTTTATCAAAAAAAATCTATACTTTAGTAAGTTTATGAGCTCCATCAGTAAAAATATCTCCTTAAAAACAGCTGATATCCTATTTGAAATAAAGGCAATATACGCAAATATAAAGAAGCCTTTTAAACTAACTTCTGGAAGACTAAGCCCTGTCTATATCGATTGTCGTAAAATAATTTCTTTCCACAAACAAAGAAAAAAAATTATCGACCTAGCCATCAAAACTATTAGAAAGGAAATCAATATATCTTCATTAGATTATGTTGCCGGAGGCGAAACCGCTGGCATACCTTTTGCATCTTGGATTGCGGATGGTCTTTCACTGCCCATGCTTTACGTAAGAAAAAAACCAAAAGGTTTCGGAAGAATGTCTCAAATAGAAGGTGATATGCCTAAAGGATCAAGAGTGCTTCTAATTGAAGATCTGGCCACCGATGGAAAAAGTAAAGTTATGTTCTGCAAAACATTGAGAAAAGCTGGAGCAAAAATTAATCATGCATTCGTTATATTCTATTATGGAATTTTTAAAGAAGGTGGAGGCAAGTTAAAGAAAGAGAGAATCAAACTACACAGTTTGTGTAATTGGCGTGATGCAATTAGTGTAGCCAAGAAAAAAAATTATTTTGATGACAAAACTATATTTGAAATAGAGAGATTCCTTACCAATCCACAAAGTTGGAAAATAAAAAAATAGAAAATTTAACTCATGATCTTGCTATGAATAAAATAACCTATAACCAATAAAATAGTTCCAAAAAGATAACTGTGCCAAAAAGAAAAGCCAAGTTTATCAGCAAACAAAAATGGAATAAAAAAACCGATCGTTACCGGTAAGGCAAATAAAATACTTTTAGCAAAATTGATCGTATTTGTAGAATCTTGCCACTCCAATTGAGAAAAGAATAAAACAAGCATGCTGGTTAAAGGAAGTGCAACAATAAAACCAGCAAGCACAGGATGTTTTCCGGACAGCCAAGAACAAAAAACTATGACAAAAACAGACACGAAGATTTTCAATAAAAGTATGATCATTTTTTCTTGGAAATCATATTGCGAAACGAAGTAGATGAATTGGCCAATTTTTGTTTAGGAATCCTTCCTGAACGATACGCTAGCCGTCCAGCCTCAATGGCTAACCGCATCGCTTTAGCCATGTTAATAGGATGGTTTGATCTAGCAACCGCACTATTAAGCAGTACGCCATCGCATCCTAATTCCATCGCAATTGCGACGTCAGAAGCAGTCCCTACTCCTGCATCAACAATAACTGGAACTGTACATTGATTAACAATTATTTCGATATTATTCATATTCCTAATGCCCATGCCCGATCCAATGGGTGCGCCTAACGGCATAACGGCAGCACAACCCAAATCTTCTAATCGTTTGCAAACCACAGGATCGTCGGAACAGTAAGGCAAAACTACAAACTTCTTTTTTACCAATTCCTTTGCTGCAATTAGCAGCTCCTCGGTATCAGGCAATAGAGTGTCCTCATCTCCTATTACCTCAAGTTTAATCCAATCAGTTTCTAGAGACTCCCTTGCTAATTCTGAGGTAAGGACAGCATCTTTCGCAGTAAAGCAACCTGCCGTGTTGGGCAAAAAATGGTATTTTTTTCCTAACAGATTAATAATATTTTCTTCTCCTGAATGTAAATCCATTCTTCTTACAGAAACTGTAACAACTTCCGCTCCACTTTCCTTAACAGCATCAATCATTACTTGCTGGTTAGGATATCGGGCAGTTCCTATAAAAAGTCGGGAGGAAAAGCATTTTTCACGAATTTGCAACAAATCATCGCGCTTTATCGATGAAATTTTACTAATATTATTATACAAATTCTTACTATTCATTCTTACTCGCCTATCCGCCAGAAAATGGTCGTACTATTTCTATTCGATCTTTCGCCTTAACAGTAGTGTATCCCCATTCACTTTTCGGAATGACCTGTGTATTAACAGCTATCGCCAATCCCTTTACTTGGAGATCAACACCACAATCCGACAAAAGCGTCCTTATGTTCATTCTGTCTAGTGGCTTTCCTAAGTTTCTTTTTTCCCCGTTTAAGTATATATAATCTTTCTGCATTTCAAAATCTCAGCTTAGGTGTTTTGTAAAAAACGATCAAAGCCAAAGGGTTCTATACATTTTAACAGCTCCCCTTCTAAAATATAATGACTAATTGATTTTGCTGTTATAGGCGCAAGAAGAATTCCGTTTCGGTGATGACCGGTTGCTACAGCGAGACCTTCAATAATTTTATTATCAAACTTTAAAGGACCAAGGATCGGCGCATCGTCACGACTAGTTGGACGTAATCCTGAAGACATTTCCGTTATTTCCAAATCATAAATTCCAGGTAAAAGTTCACAGGAGAAACGCAAAAGATCATGCATGCCTCCAGCAGTAATTTTATCATCAAAATTCTTTTCCTCAACCGTCGCACCAATATATAAACCTAAGTCAGGTTTAGGAACCAGATAAACTCTCGGACTCCAAACAGCATGCTTAAGAAATAAATTACTCTTTTGCATTCGGACAAGAAGCATTTGCCCCTTAACAGGCCTAACTGGCAATTGGATTTTCTCCAATATGCCTTTGATTTTTCCCGACCAAGCACCGGCAGCAATGACTACAAAACTAGAAGAAATCTTTTTCCCATTAGAGATAACTCCTTTGACTCCCCCATTTTTAATAAGCACCTCCTCAATTTTGCTATTTTCATGCAACATCCCCCCTGCATTAGAAAAGGCAATTTTTAAAGCTTTCAGAACCAAGCGACTATCAATAAAAGAATCTGATAAACTATACATTCCTAAACAAACTTTTGGGGATAGATGGGGCTCTATTTTTCTAACTTCTTTTCCCGAAAGTAATTCCAAATCGAGACCTAAAGATTTTTTGTATTCAAACGCATGCTCAATAATTTTTTTGTCATCACTATTAAGAGCTACTGCCAAGGTACCATTCGCCGAAATGCTTATGGGGATTGAGGAATCCTTTTCTAGAGCTTTAGTAAATTCACCCCAAAGAGATCTACTTTCAAGTAATAAGGGAAGTAATTTTTCTTCCCCTGGTTCTGATTCAATATTTGAAGCAAGCATACCTGCAGATGCCCAGCTTGCCTTTTGACCAGCTTTCCCCTGATCAAAAATTTGTACTTTTTTTCCCGCTTTTGCTAAATACCAACCGATAGATAAACCACATATTCCAGCACCTATGATAGAAATCATCGGACAAAAACCCGAAAAATAGGAAAAAGATCAAGTAGAAAATCTTTATCTATATTTGAAAGAATAGGATTCAAAAGGTACTTCCTCCGCTGGAATAAGCCAGTTCAGGTTCAATGGGTATAATCTCAGACCAAAAAAAATTTGGACACCCCAGTCCTTCGTGTTAGTAATACAAAAATTACTGTTAATATTCTATGATTGAGAATACAAAATATTAAGCATCTTATAAATGAAAAAAAGAATTAAAATCACTCCTGTTTTACTATCCGGCGGATCTGGCGTTAGACTCTGGCCGATATCTAGAAAAAATTATCCGAAACAGTTTCTATTCTTCGGTTCGAAAAAGAGTCTTTTGCAGGAATCTTTAAATAGATCAGGTAAAAGATCCCTTTTTTCTGATCCCTTGGTAGTTTGTAATCAAGATCATCGATTCGTAGTTGCTGAACAATCTAAAAATATAGGAATCAAAAATAGAAAAATTATATTAGAACCGGTAGGAAGAAATACGGCTCCGGCAGTTGCCGTTGCTTCAATAATTGCTCAATCCCAATCAAAGAATTCTTATCTTCTAGTTACACCAACAGATCACAAAATAGAAAAAACAGAAAGATTTTATACCGCTATCAAAAATGGGGTCAATGCCGCAAGCAAGGGGCTTATGGTGACGTTTGGAGTCATGCCCTCATCTCCAAATACCGGTTACGGATATATTAGGGCAGGAAAAAAAATAGAAAATTCTTCCAATTGCTTTTCAGGAATAAAATTTATAGAAAAGCCTAATGAGAAAGCTGCAAAAAAAATTTTAAAAGAAAAGAACTGGTACTGGAATAGCGGGATATTTCTTTTTAAAACAGAGGTATTTCTTAATCATCTAAAAAGACTACATCCAAAAATTTATAAATATTGTGAACTAGCGGTAAATAAAAGCTCCAAAGATCTGGATTTTCTCAGAATTCATGAACAATCATTCAAAAAATCTCCTGCCATTTCCCTAGATCACGCGATTATGGAACAGGTAGGTAATTTTGCTGTTGTTCCAGTAAATATGGGCTGGAATGATGTAGGATCCTGGGACGCATTGTGGGAAACAAGCAAAAAAGATAAGAATGGGAATGTACAGATTGGGGATGTGTATGCCAGTAATGTCAAAAATTCTTATATCAACAGTAAAGAAAAATTAGTCGCTGCTGTTGGCCTGGAGAACATCTTTGTTGTAGCAACCAAAGATTCCGTTTTGGTTTCCTCAAAAGATCAGGCCGCCCATCTAAAAAGCTTGGTCAACAAATTAACTTCTGACAAAAGAACTGAGATAGAATCCCACACTAAGGTATACCGGCCATGGGGAAGTTATGAGACATTGTGCGTCGGGGATAATTTCCAAGCAAAGCATATAATTGTTAACCGTAATTCTCAACTTTCTCTACAAAAACACAATAAGCGTTCGGAGCATTGGGTAGTTACAAAAGGAGTTGCAAGAATAACTAAAGGCAAAACAACTTTTCTTCTAAGAAAAAACACCTCAACTTTTATACCTATTAAAACAATTCATAGAATCAAAAATATTGGAAAAACCAGATTACACATTATTGAAATTCAATGTGGAAAATACCTAGGGGAAGACGATATAGTAAGAATTAGAGACGATTACGGTAGAATGAAATTGTAACTACATAACTTATAATGGTAGTGTCAGTGACCTAGGGATAGGATATGAACTACGATAAATTTTTTTCACAAAATATTGACTCTATAAAAGATCAAGGTCTCTACAGAACTTTTGCCGATATAGAGAGAGAATCTGGATCATTTCCCTATGCGTTAAAACACCAAGATGGAAAAGCTGAAAAAATTATTGTCTGGTGTAGCAATGATTATCTTGGACTCGGACAAAACAAAGAAATAATTGAGGCAATGAAAAGGGCGTTGGATCAAGTGGGTACTGGCGCTGGAGGGACTAGGAATATTTCTGGAACTAACCACTATCATATACTGTTAGAACGCGAAATTTGTTATTTACATAAAAAACAATCGTCTCTACTTTTTAATTCTGGATACGTTGCAAACGAAGCAACGCTAAGCACACTAGGATCGCACCTGCCAAATTGTCTTATGATATCTGACGCAAATAATCATGCATCAATGATTCAGGGAATACGATCAGCTAACTGTGAGAAAAAAATATTTTCGCACAATGATACTGACGAATTAGAAACAATATTAAAAAATGAAACAACCGATCGTGCAAAGATTGTTGTCGCAGAATCGATATACTCAATGGATGGAGATATTGCCCCAATTAAAAAAATTGCTCAAATTGCAAAAAAATATAATGCACTAACCTATATTGACGAAGTTCATGCGGTAGGGATGTATGGTGAAAGAGGAGCTGGAATTGCAGAGTTACAGGGAGTGGCACAAAACATTGACATAATACAGGGCACACTCGCTAAAGCCTTTGGAGTCGTCGGAGGTTATGTAGCAGGAACTTCAAGTTGTATCGATTTCATTAGAAGTTTTGCGCCTGGGTTTATCTTTACGACCGCCCTTCCTCCCACAATAGCAGCAGGAGCTTATACATCGCTCCATTACCTTAAGTATAGCTCAAAAGAGAGAAGCGATTTACACAAAAAAGCTGAATTACTAAAGACGCTCCTAAAGAAAGCAAAACTACCAGCCATGCAATCACCAAGTCATATTGTTCCTTTGATCGTCGGGGATTCTAAACTCTGCAAACAAGTAAGTAATCAATTACTTGAACAACATTCAATTTATTCCCAACCTATATTTTATCCGACTGTACCGCGAGGAAAGGCAAGGCTACGCTTTACTCCTACACCGCTTCATACAAATCAAATGATTCTCGATCTAGTAGAAGCGCTAAAAGATATTTGGCAAAAGCTGAAATTAAAAAAGGCAGCTTAATTGGAATCATGGATAGAGTCTTGATTTTTTCCATCCCCCAGTTCTTTTTTTTCTAAAAATAACTCTTTGGTGTAAACGAAAATATCCACGTTTCCAAAATTCAATTTCTTTCGGAACAATTCTAAATCCTGACCAATACAAGGGTCTCGGAACTTTTTTCGGGAATTTTTTAAAATAGGAGTTAAATTTTTTTATTAACCCCGACATATCTTTAAGAGGATAAGACTGTTTTGATGCCCAAGCGCCTAATTTAGTTTTTCTGTCTCTAGTTGCAAAATAATTATCAGCTTCCTGATCGCTAACCTGCTTAACGGATCCGACAATCCTTATCTGTATTCCTAAACTATCCCAATAAAAACACATTGAAGCGTATGAATTATGTCTTAGCTCCCTTCCCTTTTTACTCAATAGATTAGTGTAAAAGACGAATCCTTGTTCATTAAAATCTTTTAATAAAACCATCCGAACAGAGGGTCTTAGAGTACTGGAGGTAGTTGCTAAAGCAAATGCTGTCGCGTCTGATCTTTCCTTTTTCTTCGCTTCACTAAAATACCTACCAAAAAGTAGTATTGGATTTATGCCGCTCGCAAACATTTGTTATAATAAAATTCTAAAAATTACAATAAAATCAAAAAATTAACTTACACAAAAAAATTTAATATTATTATAGAAAAATAGACATCAATATTTACAAGAATTAAGATAAATAATAGGTATATAAATAACGTTTCATATTTTATTGAATAAAAGTTTAAGTGATAATTTTTAGCTTATCTCCAAAAAAGGACTAAATGGAAAAAAATAATTTATTAATGAAGGGTAAAAAAGGCCTGATAATGGGGGTAGCTAACGAAAAATCAATCGCCTGGGGTATTGCTGAAATCCTATCAAAACATGGTGCTCAATTAGCTTTTACATACCAAGGATCTATATTTGAAAAAAGGGTCAAGCCATTAGCAGATTCATTAGGATGCAAGGTTTTATTAGACTGTGATGTTAAAAACAGCTCGAGTATTAGCAAAGCTTTTGATACTTTAAAAAAAGAGTGGGGTTCGATAGATTTTCTAGTACATTCAATTGCTTTCTCTGACAAGGACGAATTAAAGGGAAAGTATATTGATACTTCAAGAGAGAATTTTTTAAATACTCTTGAAATCTCTTGCTATTCATTTACTGAAGTTTGTAAACACGCAGCCAACCTTATGCAAAATGGAGGAAGTGTTTTAACGCTAAGCTATATCGGAGCAGAAAGAGTAATGCCCCATTACAATGTAATGGGAATAGCGAAGGCTGCATTGGAGGCAAGCGTAAAGTACCTTGCGGCGGATCTTGGGAATCAAAGTATTCGAGTAAACGCAATATCGGCTGGACCAATGAAAACCCTTGCGGCGTCAGCAATAGGTGATTTTAGATATATATTGAAATGGAACGAATATAATGCACCTCTAAAGAGAGGGGTTACCAAGACGGACATCGGTGATAGTGCGATGTATTTATTGGGCGACCTTTCAAAAGGTGTCACTGGGGAAGTATTGCACGTAGATTGTGGATATCATATTGTTGGAATGAAAGCGATCGATGCTCCTGATATATCAACCATCGAAGAGGACTAATGAATGCCTGGAAATAGTTTTGGGAAATTATTCAGATTCTCTACCTGGGGAGAGAGTCATGGTGCTGCTTTAGGATGTGTAATTGAAGGAGTTCCTTCAAAAATTACGCTTTCGGAAAAAGATATTCAGCCTTGGCTCAATAAAAGAAGACCAGGCAAATCAAGATATACTTCACAACGCAAGGAGCCAGATAAAGTAAAAATTCTCTCTGGCGTTTTTGAGGGAAAAACAACAGGATCACCTATATCTTTGCAAATACTAAACGTGGATGCGAAACCCAAGGACTATACAGAAATCTCTCAAATGTTTCGTCCAGGTCACGCTGACTATACCTATCACAAAAAATATGGAATACGTGACTATCGGGGCAGTGGAAGAGCTTCCGCTCGAGAAACCGCGATGCGTGTTGCGGCTGGTGCGGTGGCAAGGAAAGTTCTAGGAAAGAAAATTAAGATTCGTGGAGCTGTTATCCAAATAGGTCCACACAAAATTGAAAGGTCGAGATGGAGCTGGGGAACTATAGAAAAGAACGAGTTATGGTGCCCTGACAAAGAAGTTGTGGAAGAATGGAAACTGTTTCTTCAAAAGATTAGAAAACAGGGCACATCAACAGGTGCCATAATTGAAGTTACTGCCTCTGGTGTTCCTCCCGGTCTAGGGGATCCTGTATATGATAAACTTGATGCAGATCTTGCTAAGGCTTTTGTCAGTATACCCGCAGTTAAAGGAGTAGAAATTGGATCGGGTTTTGCTACTGCTGCGTTAACTGGCGAGAGTAATGCGGATCAAATTAGAATAAAGAATGGAAATCCCAATTTTTTATCTAACAATGCTGGTGGAATTTTAGGCGGTATATCAACCGGCCAGAAAATAGTTGTTAAGTTTTGCGTAAAGCCTACCAGTTCAATTCTTGTTCCACAAAAAAGTATAAACACTAAAGGTAAAGAAGTAATGGTAAGAACAAAGGGTCGCCATGATCCTTGTGTGGGCATCCGTGCAGTACCAATCGGAGAGGCAATGATGGCTGTAGTGCTCGCTGATCATTTTCTCAGAAATAAAATTTACCTTTAAGATTAGACGATAATACTACTTATAATACTCAGCAGCTAATAGAAACTCTTTATTTCCCTTAGATCCTAGAATTGGACTTGGAATTAAACCTACTGTTGACCAACCGTCTAAAGAATTGATCCACTGGGTAACCTCAAAACAAGCTTTTTTGTGTAAAACAGGATCTCGAATCACTCCTTTTTTTCCTATTTCTCTCTTTGTCAACTCAAACTGTGGCTTAATCAAGCAAATTAACTTCGCCTTTGGACTCGCCAGTTCAAGTGCTGCGGGTATTGCCTTTCGGATACTAATAAAACTTACGTCACAAACTATAAAATCAATGGGATCCGGTATATCTTTCTTTGTTAAGTATCTTGAATTAGTCTTCTCTAGAGAGATCACTCTTTTGTCTTTTCTAATTTTCTCATCAATTTGCCGATGACCAACATCAATCGAGTAAACTTTCTTGGAATTAAAATGTAACAACACATCGGTAAAGCCTCCTTTAGAAGACCCAATATCCAAACAAACCTTGGCAGACGGTATAAATGAAAAATAATTTAAAGCGTGAAAAAGTTTTTCCCCTCCCCGTGATACCCAAGAGTACTCTGTCTTCTTTGCCTGAATCTTTGAATTAGGCGAAACCAATATTCCCGGCTTACCAATACAACGCCCCCCGATATAAATTGTCTTAGCCATAACCATGGTTCGCGCTTTCGTCCGACTGCTAGCAAACCCTTTACGAAGAAGAAGTTGATCTATTCTAACTTTTTTGGTGGGCCTTAACATTGAGCCCTGTTCGGATTAATCGGGATCTTGGGTAGCAATCCTTAGATTACTTTTCTTAAGTATTTTAACCTTGGAATCGCTCTCTATTAATTGAATGATAGTATTTTCAATATGCTGGGCGCTCAAGCCCGCCTCTTTATATTGCTCCTCAGGCTTGCCGTGCGCCAAAAATCTATCAGGGAACATCATATTTCTAACTCTTAAATTTCCATCTAACAAGCCCTCACGCGAAAGAAAATCAAGAACATGCGATCCAAAGCCTCCTATAGATCCTTCCTCAATAGTAATCAGAGCCATATGGTTTTTCACAAGATCACGAATAAGTTCCTTATCTAAAGGTTTTGCAAAGCGCGCATCCGCAATTGTGGGGTTGAGTCCTTTGGCCGAAAGATTTTCTGCCGCTTTTAAAGCCTCATAAAGCCTAGGACCCAAGCTCAATACCGCAATATCTTTTCCTTTTTTTATTATCCTTCCTTTTCCAATCTCTAGAATCTTACCTTTTTTTGGTATCTCGACTCCTATACCTTCTCCACGTGGATAGCGGAAAGCAGATGGTCTATCGTTAATTGAAGCTGCAGTAGCAACAGCATGAACCAATTCAGCTTCATCGGAAGGTGCCATGACAACAAAATTAGGTAAAGTCGCTAAGTAACAAATATCGAAAGATCCAGCATGTGTAGCACCGTCCGCGCCAACAAGGCCAGCACGATCCATTGCAAATCTCACTGGTAATTTTTGAATCGCAACATCATGGACAACTTGATCATACGCTCTTTGTAAAAAAGTTGAATATATCGTCGCAAAAGGTTTCATGCCTTCCGTTGCCATGCCGGCGCAAAAAGTAACAGCGTGCTGTTCAGCAATTCCAACATCAAAGGTTCTGTCAGGAAATTTCTTTTCAAAGATATCCAAGCCAGTTCCAGAAGGCATTGCAGCAGTCACCGCAACAATTCTGTGATCCTTTTCCGCTTCGGAAATGAGCGCTTCCGCAAAAACTTTTGTGTAACTTGGGGCATTTGACACACTCTTCTGTTGTTCACCCGTCACTACATCAAATTTGTTAACACCGTGGTATTTATCGGAAGATTTCTCTGCAGGAAGATATCCATGTCCTTTTTTGGTAACCGCATGAATAAGATATGGACCATCTGATTTGTCATCTCGCACATTCTTAAGAATTGGAAGCAAGTGATCGAGGTTATGCCCATCAACTGGGCCAATATAATAAAAACCTAATTCTTCAAACAGTGTACCACCAACGACCATACCACGACTATACTCATCCACCCGTTTAGCAACAGTTTTCATGCCTTGGGGAAATTTTTTCAACATCGATTTAAATACATGGCGAAGCGAACGATAAGTTTTTCCTGAAATAAGTTTAGAAAGATAAGCGCTCATGGCGCCAACGGGTGGGGCGATTGACATATCATTATCGTTTAAAATAACTATTATTTTTTCGCTCATTGATCCTGCATTGTTCATCGCTTCATAGGCCATTCCAGCGCTCATAGCACCATCGCCAATTACACAAACGACATGATTATTCTTTTTTTGAAGATCTCTTGCCACGGCCATACCAAGACCAGCAGACACAGATGTTGAGCTGTGAGCAGCACCAAAGGGATCGTACTCACTTTCTGATCTTTTAGTAAAGCCATACAAGCCGTCAGGCTGACGTAATGTACGAATTCGATCTCTGCGACCGGTTAAAACTTTATGTGGATATGCTTGATGCCCAACATCCCAAACCAAACGATCTCTGGGCGTATCAAAAACATGATGCAAAGCAACAGTTAGTTCTACAACTCCTAGCCCAGCGCCTAAATGACCTCCGGTTACCGAAACAGCATCGATGATTTCTAAACGTAACTCATCAGCTAATTGTCTTAAATCAGCTTCATTCATTTTACGTAAATCTGATGGAATTTCTACTTTATCGAGAAGTGGTGTTTTGATCACCATTTTACGATCCCCTCATGTCCATTAAAATCTTCCGAATATCTTTATACACCTAGTTTTGTCTTTCTACTACAAAATGTGCGATTTTTTTGAGCCAATCTGCTTTATTTCCAAAATCCTTAAGATGCCTAATTGCCTGCTGCACCAATAAATCAGCCTGTTCCTTAGCCCTCGTAATGCCCAGTATTGAGACAAATGTAGCCTTACCTATCTTTGCATCCTTACCTGCTTTTTTACCCATCTTTTTCTCATTACCCAACGCATCAAGAAGATCATCTTGGATTTGAAAAGCGAGGCCAAGGTCGTGAGCAAAGTGATGTAATGAATCATACTGTGATTCCGTCGCTTTTCCTAAAATAGCGCCAGCAGTACAAGCAAAAGCTATTAATTCTCCCGTTTTCAATCTCTGGAGTCTGGTAATATTACCTAAATCAAGTTTTTTGTTCTCCGCAACAAGATCGATCATTTGTCCACCTACCATCCCTTTGCTTCCCGAAGAAAAGGCTAGGGATTCGATTAATTTACATCTAACCTCTGGATCCTTATGCGTATCCTTGTGCGACAAAACATCAAATGCCAACGTAATCAAAGAATCACCGACTAAAATCGCAGTAGCTTCATCATACTTTATATGACAAGCTGGTTTTCCTCGCCTTACATCATCATCGTCCATAACAGGCAAATCGTCATGCACAAGTGAATAGGTGTGAACCATTTCAACTGCAGCGGCAACACGAAGTGCGTTTTTTCTTGGAACATCAAAAATTTCAGAAGACGACATCACCAAAAATGGTCTTAATCTTTTACCGCCAGCCATAAGAGAATAACGAATTGCCTCAAAAAGTTTCTTATCTAAGCCATGACCTTTGGGAATTAATAAATCGACTTCATCTGAAACCAATTTGGCTGTCTCTTTCAGTTTTGCTTTAAGCGTTTGCAACTCTACCTCATAAATTAAACAACGTTCATTAAAGTTCTGACGTGGCTAGCAACACTACTAGAAAGCGCGGAAAGATTGTAGCCACCCTCCAAAGAAGAGACTATACGATTTGCCGAATATTTTTTAGCAACTGCCATTAACTGCTTGGTGATCCAAACATAATCCTCCTCGATAAAATGTAAGGAAGCTAAAGGATCCTCAGAATGTGCATCAAAGCCAGCAGAGATCAGAATTAGCTCAGGAGAAAATTCTTCTAGAGCAGGCAATATCCTGTTTTTCATAGCATTTTGTAATTCAGCAGTCCCCGAACCGCTAAGTAAAGGTTCATTGAAAATATTTCCTCCACCAGTTTCTGATTTTGCCCCTGTTCCAGGATAGAATGGTGCTTGATGGGTAGAAGCAAAGAGAAGATTCTTATGCCCCTGAAACGCAATCTGAGTTCCATTCCCATGATGAACATCAAAATCTACCACAGCCACTCTGTTTAGTTTATGGTGGTGTATCGCATGGAATGCACCAATAGCAACATTATTAAAAATACAAAAACCCATCGAACGATCTGGTTCAGCATGATGTCCTGGTGGACGAACTGCACAAAATACGTTAGATGCATTTCCAGTAATAACATCGTCTATGGCAAGACAAACCGCACCAACAGCATGTAACGCACTTACTAAACTCTTAGGCGAAACCACAGTATCTTCATCTAAGTGAACCTTTCCAGTTTTTGGGATTGATTCAAAAATTTTATCAATGTAGGAATTCAGGTGCACCAAAGAAATCTGGGATTTCGTAGCCGCAGTAGGTTCTTTCCAAATTAAATCTTTGAATTCATCCTTTCGAAGTTCGGTTAAAATAGATCTTAAACGGTCAGCAGATTCCGGATGACCAGAACCAGTATCATGATCTAAAAAAACAGGATGGAAATAAATGCTAGTTTTCATTTAACGCTAGGGTTTTTGAATTCTAAAAAAAAATTTACCATCTTTTTTACTATTCTCAATTAGTTTAAATCCTGCAGTTTTGCAAAAAGCTTTGAAATCTTTAGGAGATTTTGGATCTGTTGAAATAACTTGAAGAATACCTCCTTTAATAATATCTTTCATTGCCTTATACGATTTGAGTACTGGCAAAGGGCACTTGAGACCAGAAGTATCTAAATTCTTGTTCATCAAATATATTTTTTACTGTATTGAAAGAATAAGCAAATATTTTATATTCATTAATCGAAGGTTAATAATAAATCAGCTATGCTTATTCGTATTTTGGAGTTGATTGAAAACATTATGAAAAAAATAAATGTAAATAGCATACTACTGATAACCCTCTTCATAACGCTGGTCTTTACAAAAATCTTAATGGCGGGAGAAAGCGTCACGAACAAGGTCCGCGTCGGGACTTTACAATTTGGAACAGTCAACTGGGAAATGGACGTGATACAACGTAACCAAATTGCTGAACAAGAAGACCTAGTGCTAGAAGTTGTGCCGTTAGCAAGCAAGAATGCTGCTGCCGTAGCTCTGCAGGGTGGCGCAGTAGATATAATTGTTACTGATTGGTTTTGGGTCTCAAGGCAAAGAACAAATAATAAAAATTATACTTTTGCACCTCATTCAATCGCGTCAGGAGGTATTTTATCACATAGCGAATCTGGCATAGAATCTTTAAAAGATCTTGAGGGCCAAAAGGTTGGTATCGCAGGCGGATCTGTGGACAAAAGTTGGTTATTAATACAAGCATATTATAAAAAGAAATATGGAGAAAATCTTGCTGAGAAAATGATTCCCGTTTTTGGAGCTCCTCCCCTATTGAACAAGATTACTGAAAAAGGTGAACTTTCTGCTGTGCTCACCTATTGGCATTACCAAGCAAGACTTCTGCCTTTAGGTTTCAATAAAATTTTTCCTATTAAGAAAGTATTCCAAGAATTAAATATTTCTGATCAGGTCCCAATCGTAGGCTGGGTTTTTGACGAAAGTTGGGCAAAAGAAAATCCAGAATCTATATCCAAATTTCTAAAAGTATCAGCTAAGGCTAAAGAGATTATGTCTAAATCTGATGAGGAATGGATAAAATTAAGAAAAATTATGAAGGCAAAAGATGAAGAAATTTTTGTCGCGCTAAGAGATGGTTATCGAGAAGGAATACCAAAATCGTTTACCGAAAAAGAAATTTCTGATGCAAGAAAACTATTCTCTATTTTAGCAAATATTGGAGGAAAGAAACTAGTCGGAAAAAGTAGAGAGCTAGAATATGGTACCTTTTGGGTTAATCGAGAAGAAGAATAAATAAAATTGCAAAAATCTTCATCAAATAATCCGATCGTTTCGAACTTTTCGATCAAAATGCTTTCCGTAATGATATTCTTTCTTCTCTGGTACGTATTATCCTCAATTATTGATTCAAGCACCTTTCCGGGACCAATAAATGTTCTCAAGAACATGATCGATCATATATACAATGGAGATCTTGTTTTTCACACAGGGGTTACACTCGCAAGAGTAATCATTGCTTTTTTAATTTCCATGATTATTGGAACCACAATAGGGATCATCATGGGGCGGAGTAATATCACAAATTCTTTTCTCGATGATTGGTTGGTGCTTGGACTCAATATTCCCGCACTCGTTATTATCATTCTTTGCTACGTATGGTTTGGACTTACTGAAGTAGCGGCAATCACTGCAGTAGCTTTGAATAAAATACCATTGGTAGCGGTAACTGTCCGTGAGGGCGCCAGAGATCTTGACAAGAAATTAATGCAAGTAGCACAAATTTACCATATAGGAAAAAAAAGAACTCTAACTAAGGTATTCATACCACAACTGTATCCTTATTTAATGGCAGCGGCCAGGTCAGGACTTTCTCTGATTTGGAAAATTGTTCTTGTGGTTGAGCTCCTAGGAAGAAGCAATGGTGTTGGCTTTCAACTTCATAGTTTTTTCCAATTTTTTGATATCGCAAGCATTCTTTCCTATACCTTAGTTTTTGTTGCCATAGTTCTAAGTGTTGAGATTTTAATTCTTCGACCACTTGAAAGAAGATTAATGGGTTGGCGATTATGACTTTACAAATCAATATAAAAAGCAAGATTTATCCATCACGAACTCCTGGCGATCACCATCAGGCACTATCAGATATCAATCTTTCAATTCCATCATCCCAATTCGTCTGCCTGGTTGGACCGTCCGGATGTGGAAAGACTACTCTTCTAAATATTCTTAGCGGATTAGATAAAGAAATTAATGGAGAAATAAAAACAGGAAAGCATCAAGAAAAAGACAGCATGAATATTGGGTATGTTTTTCAAGATCCAAGGTTAATGCCATGGTTAAGTGTGATTGACAATATACGCCTAGTAATGAAAGAAAAAGAAATTATATCAGGATCTGCAGAAAAACTACTAGCAGACATGAAACTTGGCGACGTAGCAGATGCATTTCCAAACAGACTCTCCGGTGGTATGCAACGACGCGTAGCTCTGGCAAGAGCATTTGTGAAGAAACCAAAACTACTATTAATGGATGAACCTTTCGTCTCATTAGATCAACCAGTCGCTGATCGACTTCGCCAAATTCTCTTATCGCTATGGAATGAGCATCCTGCAACAATTTTTTTTGTTACACACGATATTCGTGAAGCAATTTTCTTGTCTGACAGAATTTTATTTATGTCTCCGTCTCCAGGAACGATTGTTAAAGATTTTAAGAATCCTCTTCCAAGACCACGCGTAAAATTAAATGTTACCGATATAGAAGATTTGAAACAAAAGTTGCTTAATGAGCATCCGGATCTACTCACTGGATTAATTAAAAGTTGAGAAAGATAAAAAAAAAGACCGTCACATTAATGATTTGTGGCCACGGCAGTAGACACAAGGATACGTCAACTGAGTTCCAAAATTTTATAAAAAAAATAAAAAAACGATTTCCTAAAAATCCTTTAAGCTATGGTTTTTTAGAAATTTCCAGCCCCAATGTTAAATTAGAATTAACAAAGCTCATTAGAGCAAAAACGAGCAGGATACTTACAGTTCCCGTCATGCTCTTTGCCGCTGGCCATATAAAAAAAGATATCCCTGATTTAATTAAAGCGTCTCTTTCTAGTAACTCATTAACAAAAATTAAAATTAGTCGAGAAATCGGATTAGATCAAAAGCTTATCAAAGCTGCAAAGCAAAAAATTGAAGAGACTCAACAAACATCCTCTCAATCCATATCTAAAAAAGAAACTTTGCTAATGATGGTTGGGCGAGGAACGTCGATGGAAAAGGTCAATAAAAAAATTGAGAAAATCTCTCGTTCTTTGCGGAATCAAATAAAATTTTTAGACAATGATACTAGCTTCATGGGTATAACTGGACCTAGATTCGAAAATTCCTTAATCATATCTGCTAGAAGAAAATTTAAAAGAATTATAATTTTTCCCTATTTCTTATTTACAGGAGTTCTGTTGGATAGAATACATTCAGTAACTAATAAAATATCAAAAAAATTTCCGGAAACTGAATTTTTAATATCTCCTTGCTTCAAAGACCATCCGTTAGTTATCGATGCTTTCGCAGACAGAATTACAAAAGGACTTAAGGGATTTTAATTAATACCCACTAATATCCCTTGCAAATAAGACAGTATCATCTACAACTGAAGTCTCGATGGTGCCCGATAGGGATAATAGGGAATACGGGAAAACTAGAAAACGATTAGTCCGTAACTGCCCTCGCAACTGTGATTGGATAGCCATTTCTTAACAAGCCACCGGTAATCTGGGAAGGCAAGAAGTCGGCTGAGACCCATAAGTCAGGAAACCTGCCATCTTTTTCGTCCAACCTTGGTCGAGGATTGCCAAAGGTGCGGTTTTCCGTAGTGACGATTTGAATTATTACAAGCTTTTAATTCGGAGAGTCATACATGGAAAAGTGCAATCGTCCTATTCTTCAAACATTATATACTTTGGCATATGTGTGCTTGAGCGCAGGTTCAGCTCTTGCGGACGTAGAACAATTTTCCATGAATGAGGTAGTCATTACCGATACTAGGCTGACCAGTGGACTTCCTGGAGCATCAACTATTACCATTACCTCAGAACGAATTGAAAACTCGCCTTACCAGACCCTAGCTGAGATTTTAAGTACACTGCCTGGAATACAGTTTCGATCTCTTTATTCTGATCCCACGGGATCGAAAGATGTCGTAGATGTAAGGGGTTTTGGCGCTACCGCAGAAAGCAACACCCTAATCCTCCTAGATGGCAGAAGACAGAATGATATGGAAATTGAAAAGAGTTTCTTAGCCAACATCCCGCTGGAAAGCATTGAAAGAATCGAAATTATTAAAGGGAGTGCGGGATCTGTCCTTTATGGTGATGGTGCCATTGGCGGAGTCATAAATATAATAACGAAGCATCCTGCCAAGAGTGATCGAGCTAATATCAAAATAGCTGCAGGTAGCTTCTCAACTAAAAAGACTGATATTTCTGTTGCCCAAGTTAAAGATAACTTTTCTATTTCGCTCCACGGCCAAATTACGGATACAGATGGATATCGACAAAATGGAAATCTTTTAAACCAAAATATAATCAATGATTTTCGATACACAGGAAAGAAATTAAAGGCTTACCTAAATATAAAAGGTGATCAAAGAAAAATGGGGATGCCGGGTGGATTAAGCACTAATCAAGTAGTGAACGGAAGGCCAGTAGGGCTATACTATCACGATAGAAATGCTGCAACCGAAATTATGGACAAAAGTTCCTCCAGCTCAATAGAACTTACACTAGGTGGAACGCATCAATTAGATAAAAATTTTGAAATCATAACTGACGGCGGTATACGTAGAACGAAAAATCATTTTACTGATATCGACAATGCTTTTGGGTCCCATAATAATAATCGAACATATCTAGACACTTGGTCTCTCACACCAAGGTTAACCGGTGATTTCCAGTTTTTAGGAACCCCGGCAAACACGACCTTAGGTTTAGATTGGTACTATTCTGATTATCGAACTGTCCGTGGCAAAAGCTTAGATGATAAGCCTCATAATGAGTTCGATGCCAGACAACACACATTAGGCCTGTATTGCCAAAATATCTTTTCTCCCCGAGATTTAAAAGGCGACATCAGCTTCGGCATAAGATTACATCACTTAAATTTTGTCGGCGGAGACCAATTAGATTTAGATGCACCGGACGGCGATTGGCGCAGTCAAACTGAAACCCTCGAAGAAACAAGCTGGGCATTTTCATCAGAAATAGGAATCAATCATGGGCTTACGAATCAATCTACCATCTTTGGAAGAGCGGCTCGCGGCATTAGATTACCGACCATTGACGAACGGATAAGCTCAAAAGATACCGGTGCAACAACTTTTAAATTAAAAACCCAACGTTCCTGGGATCTTGAAGGGGGAATTAAACACCGCATAGGATCGATTAACTTACAATCAAGCGCCTATGCAATGTGGGTAAGAAATGAAATCCACTTAGACGCCAGAAAGGACAGTTTTTTAGGTACCAATGTGAATCTGCATAAGACACGACGATATGGATTCGAGAATGCAATTGAATATCAACTACTCAAAAATTTTTCCATCAATGGGAATATAAATTACACACGTGCTCAGTTTCAATGCTGCGACATAAACGACGGATTAAAACTTGATGGAAATGATCTGCCCCTAATTTCCAAATGGACAGGAAACCTTTATGCCAAATGGCAAATTTCCGAGTACACAACCATGGCAGTAAACACTAGCTTCGTCGGGAGTCGCAAATTTGATAACGACCAAGAAGAATTTCATACAAAAATTCCTGGTTATTCCACCACAGATCTCAAGGTACGGGGTAGTAAAGAAAAATTCTTCTGGTTATTTGAAATAAATAATCTTTTCGATAAGGAATACTATAACTATGGCGTTGCCTCTAGTAACCGTACAAAAGCTAGCACAGAAAATATATACCCTCTAGCGGGAAGAAATTTCTTATTACAAGCAGGGTACACATACTAATGATTCATAAATTTACAAAATTATTCCAGCAATCCTGGATCACATCAATTGGACTCTCCGCAACTCTTCACGGGCTAGCCGGAGCGCTACTCATTTTTGACTTCGCTTCAATTCAGCCAAAATTTACAGAGCCAATAGCGGTAAATGTAATATTCTCATCCCCTAGTCCTGGTGGAGGAGAAGAAAAAGCAGGAACAGATCTAGGAACGATTTCTGTAGATGCTCCTTCATCGAATAAAAAAAGTAGAAATATTGAAAACGTGCATGAAGTAACTAATTCACAATTAAGAAAACAAGAGACAGGTGAGAAAAAAATAATTCTACCTAAAGAGATGATTGAAAAACAGGAACAAGGCAACAATCGCCAAGAAAATGAATCGGATCCCCAGTTTCAGGAAAACAGCACCCCATCCCAGTTGATTGCAACAACAACTACAGAGGGATCGCCTGGGACGCCCGGAAATCTAACTAAAGGAATAATTGGAAAAACCGTCGCACCAATCTATCAACTCGGATCAAAAAACAACCCACTTCCCAGTTATCCACTCATTGCTAGAAAAAATGGTTTCGAAGGAAAAGTATTAATTGAAGCCCAAGTATCTCGACAAGGAAGAATCAAAACTATCTTATTAAGGGAAAGCAGCGGTCATCTCGTCCTTGATCATGCAGCAATGGAAGGGGTTAAAAATTGGAAGTTCAAGCCCGCTAAGCGAATGGGTCTAAGTATTGACGGCTCTGTAACGATCCCTTTAATTTTTAAATTGAAAAACTAGTAATTCTCTACTCTAATGAGCGGAATTCTCCTAACCAGGAAAGGCTCTACATTAAAGATAAAATGGTCAAACTTATTACGCTACTAAGACACGGTGAGGTAGATGCCAGAGACGATATCTTCCGTGGTTCCGCTGAACACGAACTGACAAAAAAAGGGTGGCAATCTATGAGAAAATCTATGCAAGAAATTCAGCCATCAAAAAAATCGAGTGGAAGAGTTCTCTCAAGAAAAATAACACGAATGAAGGTTGATTTTTTAGTAACCTCTCCTCGGATACGATGCGTCAAATTTGCAGAACAATATAAAAATGACAATCAATTACCATGGAAAATCGATAAAGAAATTGCGGAAATGGATTTCGGCGATTGGGAAGAGCAGACTTTTAAAAAAACAAAAATTAGTGACCCCAAACAATATAGTTTGATGTATCAAAACCCAGAAAGATTTCACCCCCCAAATGGAGAAAAGTATCTTGATTTCCAAAAACGTACTTTAAGCGCATTCAATCGGATCAAGACGCTTAGAATAAACCATGTGGTCATTATTACGCATGCTGGCGTTATCAGTCACTTAGTCTCACATGTTTGTGGCGATCCTGCAAAAAATTGGTCAAAATACTACCTTCCATACGGAGGTTACGGACAAATAAAAAAGGTTTCAGGCAAATGGAAAGTCACCTATATCCGTGCAGGAAATTCGGAACTAGGAGAAAACTTTTCTTAAAATTTGAAAGAATTGTAAAAATTCATGGAATATTCATGAATAATAGATTAAAAAAAACTCAACTATATTCTGCTGTTAAAACATAAAAAATAAGAAGCTGGATACAAAATTAGGGGGAAAGAGCGATGAGAATCTTAACATTAATATTGACGACAATTTTTCTTTCCAACATATCTGCTGGACATTCTCATGCAAAAGGAACCGGGCTAATCTTTGTTAGCAACGAACGAGATCACTCAATTACTGTCCTGGACCCAAATACCTATGAACCAATAGCCAGCATCGATTCTGGTCGAAGACCTCGGGATATGCAATGGAATGAAGACAAAACAAAACTCTATGTCGCCGCCAGTGATGACGATAGAATCGAAATTATTGACGTAGCGACCTCTAAAATTGTCGGATATGTACATCCTGATGAAGATCCTGAAATGTTTGACATTACTCCAGATGGCAAAATCTTAATTGCCTCAAACGAAGACGATAATATGGTGAGTTTCGTTGATATTGAAAAAGATAAAATTATCGCCCAGATCCCAACCGGCGTTGAGCCAGAAGGAGTAACTATCTCTCCCGACGGAAAACATGTCTATATAACCGCCGAAGTTTCTGAAATGGTGCATATTATTGATATCGAGAATCAAAAGACTCTGGCAGATGTCCTGGTTGGCAGTAGACCAAGAAGAGCCTTTTTCACCCTAGATGGTCAAGAGTACTGGGTAACAAATGAGGTGAGCGGATACGTGAGTGTAATCGACACCAAAACTTATAAGGAAAAACAGCGCATTAGTTTTAAGCCTCCGGGATTGCGGGAAGGTGATATTACGCCAGTGGGTATTAATATCAATCCCAACGGAAAAACGGCTTATGTAACTTTGGGGCATGCAAATCGATTGGCGCTAGTAGATGTGGCGACCAAAAAAGTTCGAAAATATCTAGTGGTAGGCGTCAGAGCTTGGAACGTCGAATTTTCTTCAGATGGCAAGAATCTTTTTGTAGTTAACTCAGGAAGCGATGACGTAACTGTTATTAATGCAGAAAAAGAAGAAGTGATTAAAACGTTTCCGGTCGGAAGATACCCTCATACATTACGTATTGATGATTAATCTAAAATGACTAGGACTATAAAATACTTTTTATTCTCATTAATCATTATCCCTATTTCTGCTCAAGCGGGCGATTGGGATTGGAATCCTAGGCTCATGGGGGAAATCGAATTAGAAACGGAATTCGGCCGAAATTACGACACGGATCCAGCATATACAAGCCGGACTAGTAACAATTTGTTCTCGGAATGTGATGATTGCATTTTCCGAATGCGATTCACTTCTGCACTCACTGCTACCTTGAATGTTGGCTTCGAACCGCTACATGAGGAGATTGAAACTGGCGATGTCCAGGGAGGAAATGTACCGAACATCATATACAATTCCATGATTCTCTATGTAAAAGAAGCTTTCATTCGCTATCAAAACAACAGAGTGGGCCGGGAAATAGGAATCGATGAAATTGGTTTTTTCGGAGGAAAATTTAACTCTACCTTCGGCCTACAAAATGGTGGGCTCCGAGAAGAAAATGAATTTCCGGGAATCTTTTCCGAAGAATTTTTAGAAGATTATGAACATGAAGAATTGATTGGTTTTGGCGGTGAGGTTGCTTACAAACACCGATTGCTTGGCAATCATTCTTTAACTGCCGCAGCATTCTATGAAGACAACTCTTTTCTAAACAAAACAGCCATAAGTAACAGATACCGAAACCACACTTGGCGAGGTGGTGCAAGTAATACAGGAAGCCCAAACTCCTTTTTCCTAACCCTCGAAGGTGAAGATATGACTTTTCTGCAAGGAGTGCGTTATGAGATAGGAGTGCGTCATTTGCACCGAGGATACTGTGAAACGCCGAATCGATTTACCTACCCGGCACCATTTGCAATCTGTCGACAAAAAGAAGGCCTTCGACCAACAGGGAGTGAAACCGCATATGCTATTGGACTGGTTTATAATAAGGCATTCTTCTTTGATCGGAAAAAATTTCAACATCCCCTCGACATGAAGTTCATGTTTGAATTTGCAAAATTCAATCACTGGGCGGGCGCAAGCAGCGTATTTAAACAAAACCGACACTATATTACCTCTTCTCTACGAGGTCGTTATGGGAAGACTGATCTAAGCTTCAACCACAGCCGTCGTTATATCGACATTCCTCACCGATTTATAAGCGATGATGAGATTGAAGATCTTGAAGACAATATGGGTGTAGAACCTGAAATCGACAAGGATCACGGAAGTGACATATTCGAGGTGAACTTAGCTTATCGCTTCAACCCAAATTGGTCAGGCTCCATATCTTGGGCCACCATGCAAGAAATGGAAGAGCGAATCCATCTTGATAGTAATAACATTGGCATGCAATTAAACTATCGTTACTTTTTCTAAACTCATTCTAAACTCATCGCGTTTTTACAAAAAAATTCACATTCCAGAAGAACTTGATACGATACAAAAAATATAACTTATTTGAAGAGCTACTCGGATACAAATGATTAAGATCTTGGCAACCGCGTTCATTGTTATTTATTTTTCTGCCATCGGTATTGGAAAAGCACATGCAAAGGAATTCGTCATAGGATATCTTGAGGGAGACTGGTCCTTCCAAGAAGGCTGGGGCGAACATCCAGGAGATATGAAAAATTTAAAAGAGTATTCCCCTCACCGTCCAATCGATGGTGCTCGTGTTGGTTTACGAGATGCTCAATTCTTAGGGAGATCCATGAAAATTACTTACACACTGGAAAAAAGATTTGGAAAAACTCCTGATGATTTATTTTCGGAAATTCAAGATTTGTATTCAAAATTAGGGGTAAGGGTATTTGTTGCCGATATCCCTGCCCAAATCCTAGCGGAAGTTGGGAAAAAAATCGAAGGGATGGAAATTTTACTTTTTAATATTTCAGCTTATGAGGACAACCTTCGCGGTAAACTCTGTTCAAGAAATATAATGCATATCCTGCCAAGTTATTCGATGCTCACTGATTCATTAGCACAGTACCTGCTTCATAAAAAATGGACAAAGGTACTGGTGCTTGAAGGCCAACAAAAGGAAGATAAGGGAATGGTCAATGCTTTTATCCGAAGCGCTGATCGTTTTCGCATTGAAATTGTTGAGTCTCGCCAGTTTCATCTAAGCCAAGATCCAAGAAAGCGAAACATAAACCGTCCAGAGCAATTAACCCGAAGAAAATCTCGTGTTGAACAAATCACGAGAGGAAAGACTGATGCATATGATGTAATTTTTGTCGCAGATCATCATGGTGAGTTTAGTCACTCAATTCCTTATCGCTCTGTTTTGGCAAGACCCGTTATTGGATCCGAGGGCCTTTCAGCGAAAGCTTGGCATTGGTCATATTTACGTCATGGAGCGCCTCAGGTTAGTAGCCGTTTTGAAAAGCAAAACATGCGACGAATGCAAGATAATGATTGGGCAGGAATGGTTGCTATTAAAGCCATATCGGAAGCCGTTTTACGAACAAAATCAGAAAATATCATCGATATTCGAAAATATCTGCTCAAACAGGATTTAAAGCTGGACGGCTTCAAAAGAGGCGGGTATAGCTTCCGATTATGGAATAATCAGCTAAGACAAAGGATCTTATTGGCAACCTCGAATTGGACGATAGCGGTCCCTCCTTTGAAGCCATTTCTGCATGAAAAAAATGATCTTGATACGCTGGGATACGATGAACCAGAAAATCAGTGCAAATTTTAATTAATTCTTATATATGATGTATTTATACAACACCTAATGAAAAAAAAGGTGATGTATTTATACAACATATCATCAAAAAAAGGTGGTGTATTTATGCAACTATAGTGTTGTTTTATTTTGACAACACCAAACAAAACCGCAATAATCTGTTCATGAATTTTAGGCAGTCGTTTCTTTTCGAACCCGGCTTAGTCTAACTGCCTAAAAAATTCAGACTGTTCGACTGCTAAATAGGCAGATGATTAAGCCGATTATATTAACAACCTTTTTTTAGAAGGGGAAGACGTTATGAGAAAACTAACAAAAGCAGCTGCAGTTGTCGCACCGGCTATTATGGCCCTTGCTGCCGCTACTCCTGCTAAAGCTGGTATTCTTCTTATGGGGGATAACGGCTGGGAAGTAACCTTTGCGGGTTCTTCAAACACTTTCTACATGTACGCATCTTCTGATGAAGTACCGACTGGAACACGTTCCGGATCGTTGGTTTCTGAGTCAGGTGAAGACATGTCCCGACTAACAGTTGGTTTGTTGCCAGGTGTGTTTGGCATGAGTGTTAAAGCTCCATCTACTGGTGGCCTTGACATGATGGCTAATCTTACACTGTATCCAAGTACACAAAATACTGCTCGTACATGGAACGGTTCTGCAAACCTGAACCTTCGTGAAAGTTACTTTAAAGTTTCTGGTGACTTTGGTTCATTACTAGTTGGTCGTACTTTGAACACCTATGGTACAGCTCCTATCGTTAACGATATGGGCCTATTCGGAATTGGTGCTCAATATATTGCTGATACAACTTTAGGTCGTATTGGTTATGGTTATAACTATGCCAACTTTGGCGCACAAATAGCTTGGTCATTACCTACAACAGGAGCTTTATCCGTGAAAGTCGCGATTGAAGATCCAGGTAAAATCGTTGGTCAAAGCACATACGGCGCACATGCCACTGACATCACTGCTAACCAGTTAGCTACTCCAAGAGGAGCGATATCTGTGGGAGTTGCTGGCGGTGAGCTAGGCAACTTAACGATTGAGGGTATGTATCAACAGGCTGAGATGTCTGCTACGAAATGTCAGCTTGCATTAACTAACCGCACCAACGCTTATGGTGGTACTGACGCAGAAAAGAGAAATTATGGAACTAGTGGTTCTTCACCAGACTGTATGGTTGATTCGTGGGGAGCTAACGGTACTCTAGTATCTAACGTTCAAGGACTAGGTGTCGTTGTTTCTGGTTTCTACGGCGAAGGCATCGGTACGTTCTTTAACTTAGACCGAGACTCTTTAGATGGCACAGGAGACGAACGTGTCACTTGGGGTGGTTATGCTCAAGCTACTATGGATCTTGGCGGTGGAACTAACGTAGGTGTATCTTACGGTGGTAACTACTACGGCAAGCAAACTCAGTACGATAGTCGTAATCATTCAAGTCACGTAACTATTAAGTCTCGTGAATTGATAAGCGCTATGGTCTGGCATAATATTAATGATAACCTTCGTTTAGTCGCTGAATACGGACGTGTTGATGACGAGTGGAACGATGGTAAAGGAAGAGAGTCTGACGCAGTTTCTGTGGGCGGATTCTTCTTCTGGTAGGAGATATCATGAAGAATATAAAATCAAAACTAGTCGCAGTTGCAGCACCGGCCGTTATGGCTCTTGCAGCAGCTACTCCGGCTAAAGCTGGTATTCTCCTTATGGGAGACAACGGCTGGGAAGTAACCTTTGCAGGTTCTTCCAACACTTTCTACATGTATGCATCTTCTGAGGAAGCACCGACTGGAACACGTTCCGGATCGTTGGTTTCTGAGTCAGGTGAAGACATGTCCCGACTAACAGTTGGTTTGTTGCCAGGTGTGTTTGGCATGAGTGTTAAAGCTCCATCTACTGGTGGCCTTGACATGATGGCTAATCTTACACTGTATCCAAGTACACAAAATACTGCTCGTACATGGAACGGTTCTGCAAACCTGAACCTTCGTGAAAGTTACTTTAAAGTTTCTGGTGACTTTGGTTCATTACTCGTTGGTCGTACTTTGAACACCTTTGGAACAAAGGCCATTGTTAGCGATATGGGCTTGTTCGGAATTGGTGCTCAATATATTGCGGACACAACTTTAGGTCGTATTGGTTATGGTTATACCTATGCCAACTTCGGAGCGCAAATTAAATGGACTGCTCCATCAACTGGTCCAGTTAATTTTTCGATTTCGATGGAAGACCCAGGTAAAATCGTTGGTCAAAGCACATACAGTGCTAGCAGCACCAGCGTTACCGCAAGTCAGTTAGACAGCCCTCGTTGGGCCGGAAGCATCAGCACCTCTAATAACATGGGCGGTCTAGATGTTGGTTTAACTGGTGAGTGGATGACCCAAAATGCTGACTTTACTGGAGCACAACGTGCCAGTAACGCACAAGCTTCTAATGGTAACAATGACGGCGATGTAACTGCTTTTGGTTTAGCAGGTACAGTGTCGGTTGCTACTGGTGGCCTAAGCGTTCTATGGAGTGGTTACACTGGCGAAGCTCTAGGTACATTCTTTAACTTAGACCGAGACTCTCTTGACGGTGTAGGTAATGAACGTGACAACGATGGATGGTACGTCCAAGGTACTTATGACCTTGGTGGTGGAACTAATATAGGTGTTTCGTATGGTGAATCTAGCCAAGACGAAACTGCTTATGATACCGCCAACCGATCCAGTCATGCTCTTATCGAAGACAGAACATTGTTAAGTGCTATGGTCTGGCATAACATTAATGATAACCTCCGCTTGGTTGCTGAATACGGACACGTTGAAGACGAGTGGTTCGATAGCGCATCAAGAGAATCTGACGCAGTTTCTGTGGGCGGATTCTTCTTCTGGTAGAGGTTAAATACCAAGAAATTAAAGAGGGCACCTTCGGGTGCCCTTTTTTTTTGAAAAAATAATTCCAAAAAAAAACATTTACTGATAAACAGGTATTTCGAAACTAATGTTTAATTATGGTAATCTATTTCCCAATGACTAGATACATAGCAATATTATTCTCTTTGTGTTTATCGAGCCTTGTTCTTCAAGGCTGCTCTATGTCTATGCCTGAATGGTCAAATTTTTGGGATGACAATATAGTAGAGAAATTATGGACACAAAGAAAAGAATACGTTTACATTGAAAAGCAAGATCTTGTAAACGGAAAAAAACCCAGACCCAATCAACATCCGGTAAAAATTGCTAGACAACACATCCGAGATGCATTGGCATTAGTGTACGTTCAAGAAGGCCCAAAAGAGGATAAAGTGCCATTATTTGACGAATATCACCAAGCTATTCTTGGGCGATATTTTGAAGAGGGGCTGGCTCAAGCCAAACCGGACGAGGACTTAACTTTCGTAGTATCCATTTGGTACAAGGGCCTAATGGGTATTCGACAAGCTCAGGTGTCAACAGGAAGAGTCTTTTATGATGGTAAAAATCTAAACATGATCTTTGGAGAACTTCTGCGTGGCGCTCAAATGTTTGAAGATGAAGCCCTTGAGAGCGGAAAGGATTCCGATATAAAGCGTTATCCATTCATCCCTGGTCTCCGAGGCCTCAAAATTAACCCAAAAGTTATTCTTTCAACAGCAGACAAAAGTGCCGTTTTCAATAAAAAAGGGAGGTCTGAGTGGTTATTATTCTCAAAAAAAGCATTACTCTCCGGACCAATTCGATCTGCTAAAAAATCAAGGTCAGGCGCTGGTGGCGCCTCTGAGGATTATGATGATTTGCGAAAAGAGATAGAAGCTTTGAAACGACAAGTTCGTAAAGGTAGAGGAAGAGAAAGCTCACCCTCTGACGATAGAAGGGCGAGATCGCCCTCTCCTACCACCAGTCCTCAAGAAACCGAGGAAAAGTTAACAATTCTTGAAAATCTACGAAAACGCGGCTTAATCAGTGAACAAGAATATCGAGAAAAAAGGCAGTATGTCTTAGACGGATTCTAATGTTTGAATTTTTTTTGCCACATAATCACCAATTGCCATGGAAGCAGTTAAGCCAGGAGATTCAATACCGAACAGATTAATAATTTTTCCACTTCCGTGATCTTCAGGAACCTGCACCACAAAATCGCTAAATCCTTCTCCTGGACCACAAAGTCTTGGTCTGACACCTGCGTAATCTGGCTGCAAGGTGTTATCCTTCAATCCAGGATAATATTCTCTTATTGAATCATAAAAAAGTCTTTCACTTGCTAAATCGACTGAATAATCTATCTCATCAACCCACTGTATATCTGGACCAAAACGGGTCCTACCCTCCATATCTAAAGTAGTGTGTATACCCACGCTATGATCACGGCCAGGTAAGGGATAAATGAGTCTTTTAAAGGGCGGAGCATGTTTTAAACTAAAATAATTTCCCTTAGCAAAATATATCTTGGGAATTTTAGATACCGGAAAGCCTTCAATAGATTTTGCAACTTCCTGTGCCCAAAGTCCCGCTGCATTAACGACCCACCTCACCTTTATCTTGTTTTTTTCTTTATCTCCTAAATGTAAAATAATTCCAGCCGAAGAAAGCTCACCCCTCAAAACAGGAGAATGGAATACTACTTTTGATCCAGCGTCCTGAATATCAGCATGAAGCCCGAGCATAAACGCATGGCTATCAATTATCCCAGTTTTGGGCGACAAAAGAGCAGAATAACACGAAAGCTCTGGTTCCATATTTTTAGCAGACTTTTCGTCAATGATTTTAACGTCCGTAACGTTATTCGCAAAAGAATTCTTTTGCAAAGACTCAAGATCTTTTTGCTGATTTGCGTGAGTTGCAACAATTAACTTTCCAATCTTTTTAAAGCCAATTCCTCTGCCAGAACAATAGCTCTGTAATTTTCTATAACCCTCGAGACAAAATTGCGCCTTCAGGCTATCGGTTTTATAATAAAGACCTGCATGCATCACCTCACTATTATGTGAACTAGTCTGGGTTCCGATTCGATCGGCAGACTCCAAAACGTATACCTCCCTACCGCTCGAGGAAATAGATTTTGCTATCGCCAGTCCAACTACTCCAGCGCCTATAACAACACAATCAACATCAATGATCATTTACTAGAGAGATTATAAAATTAAACCGCAGACTACTAGTCTAAATCTTCCTGCAAAATAGCCATTTGAAAGGCATAAGAAATCTCACCCTCTTCTTCATCTTTATATAAGGTCCCCACAAACTCAGATCCCAATTTTACCTCTACTTGATCCTTTGCTTTCTCAGAGATTTCCAGGTTGATCTCTTCAGTGCCAAATTTTTTTCGTAAATATTTCTGCACCTTATCAATTTCCGAATTATCCACGTCGTTCCTCCAAACCCATATTTGCTATTAAAAAACCTATTGATAGAGAAGTATATAACTAAATATAGTATAAAATATCTAAATTTTCTAAAATTTTATACTAGATATTGAAAAAAAGTAAAAAAAAGCTTGTTTTTTTAACCACTTTATGCAGGATACTCCATTAAAGTAAACTTCATATATGGAGAAGGAGAATACTTATGTTAAATAAAGTAAAAGGATTTCTTAAAGAAGTTACTGAAGTAGGCTTAGTCCTAATCGCTTTAGGTATCGTTCTTCAGATCCTCTTTGGCTCCTCAGTTGCCTTTATCGGTGGTAACATCGTGGGCAATCTAACAGGATTGATTGGTGCTTTAGGCTCAAATGGCCTAGTAGGATTGATCGCTCTTGCGGTAATTATTTGGATTTATCAAAGACGATAAATTAAATAAGATATGTCTTAATAGAACAAAGGCCCAGATATCTATTCTGGGCTTTTGTTTAGGTGGATTTGAAAATATCTATATAAAAGATGATAATTTAGAATTTTTTAGTTAGAATATACGGTACATATGTTAGATACCTTTAAAAAAGCCCTTAAGACCATTGTTGAAGCCGGAACACTCGTCATTGCCATGGCAGTAGTTTTACAGATCGTTGCTGACGATCCTGTGCCAATCCTAAAAATGGATGTTGTTGCGGGCATAACAGGACTGATAGGATCTCTTGATGATGAGGGGTTAGCAAGTTTGGTTGCCCTTGCTATATTTGTTTGGTTTTTTCGTAAAAAATCCTCTTAATTTTTTCTACCCTTGTAGATATAATCCATCTTATAAATTTTACTACCAGACAGGAAGCACAATATAATATGTCAGAGAAAATGATTCTTATTGCAGGAAGAAACAGCAAACAGGGAGCCTCTCTCAATGCTGGAAAAATGAAGCCTGAATACATTGAAGCCACATCAACTGTAGAAATGAATGAAGAGGATATGAAAAAACTCAATGTACAAGAAGGAGATGAAGTGGAAATTTCAAGATCTGATGCTAAAATAACAGCAAAGTGTGGAAAACCCAAAAAGATTGAGGAGCTTCCCTCAGGATTAATATTTATGGCCTACGGTCCTCTTTCCAGTAACCTAATGACAGATGGAGACACGGCCGGAAGTGGCATGCCTATTTCAAAGAATTTAGAGGTAGAAGTTATAGCAAAAAAAGTTTAGATTACTGAACAATGGATTTAGGGGTGGATTGAGATATGCCTGAGGCACCAAAGGAAAATAATAATATTAAAATTATAGAGAATGCAACTTGCACATTTTGCGGTTGCGTTTGCGATGATCAAATACTTCACGTAGATACAAAAGAAAACAAAATCGTCAAAACTCTAAATTCATGCGTTCTCGGGAAAGCGTGGTTTGCAGAACACTACTTGGATACTTCCCTTCCGGAATGTCTGATTGATGGTAAAAAAGCGACCTATGAAGAGGGTATTACAGAAGCCGCAAGAGTTTTAACCGACGCTAAATTCCCTATTGTATATGGCCTAAGTGATACAACTTCCGAAGCACAGAGAGAAGCGGTCGCAATTGCTGACTGGGTAGGAGGAAACCTTGATACTACTACCTCTGTCTGCCATGGCCCTTCGGGAATTGCTTTTGAGGGAGTAGGAGAATCGACATCGACTTTGGGAGAAATGAAGAACCGATCAGATGTGGTTGTTTTTTGGGGAGGGAATCCTGCCGAGAGTCATCCTCGTTTGTTTCCCCATTACGTTGGAACACCAAAGGGACGTTTCACCCCAAATGGAAGAGATGATAGAATTTTTATTCTCGCTGATACTCGAACAACCCCATCCAGAAGATTCCTAAGAGAAGAAGAAAAAGGCGGAAAAGATATTTTTCTACAGATAAAGCCAGGGAAAGACTTTGAAGTTTTGTGGACTTTAAGAGCTTTAGTCAAAGGAAAAAAAGCAAGTAACTATAATGAAGAGGAAACAGGAATTCCTTTTAAAACCCTCGAAAAAATTAGAGATATTGTTCTAAAAGCAAAGTATCCAACATTTCTGTTTGGCATGGGGCTTACGATGACAAGGGGGAGGCACTTTAATTCGGGAGCTGTTTTAGCACTAGCCACGGATCTTAATGGTCTACCAGGCAAAAAGAATCAACCAAAAGTCCATGCAGTAGCAAAACCTGTTCGCGGTCATGGAAATGTAACTGGTGCGGATAATGTTGTCTCATGGTCGACCGGTTATCCTTTTGGGATCAACTTTAGCAAAGGATACCCAATATTTAATCCTGGAGAGTTTACCACAACAGATCTTCTTAGCAGGGGGGAAGCGGACGCTGCTCTCATTATTGCAAGTGATCCTGCCAGCAATTACGCCAAACCCGCAATTGAACATTTACACAAAATACCTGTTATAACCCTAGATCCTAAACCGTCTCACACATCAAAATTAGCACATGTGGCATTTACAACAGCAACCTATGGGATAAATGTAGAGGGAACAGTCTACAGAATGGATGACGTGCCAATAAGAACTCGCCCTGCTTTTGAATCTCCCTATAAAAGTGATGAAGAAATTCTATCTTCTATCAAAGATCGGATTAGAGAAACTTTGTCGAAGAATAGAAGCGCAAATAAAGTAGCACAGGAACCGCGGACTGACCTCAACAAAAAGAGCAAGCTTCACACAGCAGGTCGTCGTTCGATCTGATCTAAAAAGATAGAATTACCTTATGAATACAACGATTCGTATAATTGATGGACAGGTATATGATCCTAAGAATTCCGTAGATGGAAAAGTTCAAGACATCTACATAAAGGATGGAAAAATTGTCAAAGAATCTTCTGACAAAGGAAGTGAGATTAATGCCAAAGGCATGATAGTAATGCCGGGTGGTATTGATATGCATTCTCATATCGCAGGGCCTAAAGTAAATTTGGGGAGGAAGCTACAACCCGAAGATCACAGTCAAGACGTGCAGGTTCGTGGTGAATTTACCCGATCAGGAACAGGAGGAACCGTTCCATCAACATTCACAACAGGATATCGGTATACAACTTTAGGCTATACGACAGTTCTCGAAGCAGCTGTGCCTCCTCTTGGGGCTAGGCACACTATAGAAGAACTGCGCGATACTCCAATAATTGACAAAGCCTTCTTAACCCTTTTTGGCAATAATATTATGTTATTTGATCTCTTGGAAAAAGGGGACATGGAAAGCTTCTTTCAAGCGGTAGGATGGTGGTTGCATGCTACAAAAACCTTCGGGATCAAAGTGGTGAATCCGGGAGCTGATGAAATTTGGAAATCAAGGAATGAAAATTTGGTAAAAATAACTGAAAATGTTGAAGGATTTAATATTTCATCAGAAAAAATTATTGACTCCTTGATTAATGTAAATGAAGCAATGGGATTACCTCATGCGGTACACATCCATTGCAATAATCTCGGACATAGCGGAAATTATCAAACGACTATCGATACTATGAATATTGCTGGAGACAGAAGGCTTCATGTAACACATATACAATTTAACAGTTATGCAGGAAAACTAGGTGAGTTACCTAAATCTGGGGCAAAGCAAATATCTGATTATATGAATGATCATCCCAACATATCTGCCGATGTGGGGCAAGTTATGTTTGGAAAATCAACTATTATGACTGCAGATGCCCCAACAACCTACCTGCTCAGGTCCTTTGCAGACTCGGAAAAGTGGGTAAATGCTGATACTGAATGTGAAAGTGGATGTGGAATTATTCCTTTTAGCTATCAAGAAAAATCACATGTACACAGCTTGCAATGGGCTGTTGGATTAGAACTATTCCTGATGGCAAAGGATCCGTGGAGAATGGTTCTATCAACAGATCATCCGAATGGCGGATCATTTCAGGCCTATCCAAAACTTATCCACTTGTTAATGGATAAGAACTTCCGAAAGGAGCAAATAAAATTAATCAACCAAGATGCTTTAAAGTCAACTGAGTTGCCAAACCTGGATAGAGAGTTCAGCTATCAGGAAATAGCAATCATAACAAGTGCGGGGCCGGCTAAGATTCTAGGAATTGATGAAAACAAAGGTCACTTAGGAACAGGAGCGGACGCTGACATACGAATTTACGAGCCTGACCAAGACAAGGAGAAAATGTTTTCTTCACCACGTTACGTAATTAAAAATGGAAATCTCGTCATAGAAAACAACGAATTTCGTCAAGATCTAGAAGGGAAGCTTTTATATATTCGGCCAGATTACGAAAAAAGCATAGAACAAATGATTAAACCTTTTTTTGAAGATTATTACAGCGTGCAATTTGAAAATTATCCCGTCTCAGACAAATATGTAGAGAAAAATAGTATTATTATTCCAAATAAACCAAAAAAATAATATTTAATGAAAAAAATTAAAAATACAGAAATTGTTGATACATTTGCCGAAGCCTTCGAAATGTGGGCAAGCAGATTAATAGTAACTGCGGAAAGCGAAGAATGGGCATTAGCGGCAGCAAAATCTGCCACAGGATTTGCCACATCGGTAATTGGGTGTAAGTGTGAGGCAGGAATCGAAAAACTGCTAAAACAAGAAGAAACCCCAGATAATAGATATGGGGTTAGCATTCTTATCTTTACCATGAACGCCAAAAGTCTGGAGAAACGTCTCACTGAACGTATCGGGCAAAGCATAATGACCTGCCCGACAACCGCTTGTTTCAATGGCTTAGATTCAAAAGACAGTGTTAATGTTGGTGGCCAATTAAAATATTTTGGGGACGGGTATCAAATTAGAAAATCATTTTTAGGAAGACGTTTCTGGCGGATACCGGTAATGGATGGTGAATTTATTGTAGATGAAAAATTTAATATCCAGCCAGCTGTTGGTGGAGGTAACATCATTCTTTTGGCAAAAGATCAGGGATCCGCATTAGTTTCAGCCCAAGCTGCTGTTAAGGCTATGCAAAGCTTGCCGAATATTATACTCCCATTTCCAAATGGAGTTGTTAGAAGTGGATCCAAAGTTGGATCAAAAAAATACAAAACTTTACCGGCAAGCACGAATCATTCTTTTTGCCCTACTCTCAAGGGATTTGTAAATGATAGCAATCTTCCAGATAAAGCTAACGCCACTTTAGAAATTGTAATAGATGGGTTAGATTTAGAATCTGTTGAAAAAGCAATGCTTGTAGGTATTCAAGCCGCAAGTGGAGAAAATATTCTACAAATCTCCGCAGGTAATTATGGGGGCGGTTTAGGAAAATATAAAATTAACCTTAATGAAGTTTTGGCTAAACAGGGGGAAGGATAATGTTATTGAAGCTGAAATCTACACCCGAAGTCCCAATTGAAGCTCCAACGATTTGTACAGATCGCTTTAAGGCGCGAAAGAAAGACGAAATCAAAAAATTTCCGATTCACCATGGGAATAGAGAATGTTCTATCGATGATTTCTTCGAGGTCACTGGAGAATATCAGGAAGAAATAAAAATTGAAGGAGATCTTTCAAAAGTGAAATTAATTGGTGCCGGAATGAAAGAAGGAAAAATAATAATCGAAGGCAATGTTGGAATGCATGTAGGCGTTGATATGAAGGGGGGAGAAATAGTCGTAGAAGGAAATGCTACTGATTGGGTAGCTCCAAGAATGTCAGGCGGATTATTGACAGTAAAAGGTAATGCTGGACATATGGTTGGAAGTGCATTTCGTGGAGAAAAAACTGGCATGACCGGAGGTGAAATTATAGTACATGGAAATGCTGGAAACGAAACGGGAGGAAGAATGCGCGGAGGCATGATTGCTATCGGAGGCGATGCTGGCGACTTTTCAGGAGTAGATATGCATTTGGGAACTATCATTATTCTTGGAAAAACCGGTATTAGACAGGGAGCAGGAATGGAGCGGGGAACGATTATCTGTATGAACCAAGTAGAACCATTACCAACATTTACTTTTGCGTGCTCATATCAGCCTCTCTTCATGAGAAATTATTTACTTCGCTTGAAAGAATTGGGAATGAAAATTGACGAGAAAAAAATAAATGAGGTGTATGAAAGATGGAGTGGAGACTCTATTAAATTAAATCGCGGTGAATTATTATTTATTAATAATAAATCTTTAGAGAAAGAATGAATAGTATAGGTTCTGAAAATAAACCACTAGAGGTAGCGATAATTGGGAGTGGACCAAGCGGATACTATGCTGCTCAATCATTATTTGGATCAGAAAAAAAGATTAACATTACTATGTTTGATCGCCTTCCGACACCCTACGGACTTGTTAGAGGGGGTGTTGCTCCGGATCATCAAAAAATAAAAAACGTTATTCGTGTTTATGAAAAAATCTCAATTTCACCGGGATTTCAATTCATCGGAAATGTTTTAGTGGGAAAAGATATTAGTATAGATGATCTCCGAAATAACTTCCATGCAACGATATTTGCTTGTGGAGCAGAAACTGACAGAAAGTTGGGAATTCCGGGAGAAGATCTCCAAGGCAGTCACACGGCTACTGCATTTGTCGGATGGTATAACGGACATCCTGATTATCGAGATCTTAGTTTTGATCTGGACCAAGAGATAGCGGTTGTTGTCGGTCAAGGAAATGTTGCAGCAGATGTAAGCAGAATTCTATCAAAAACAGCAGATGAATTAAAACAAACCGATATTGCAGATCATGCGCTTCAACAATTAGCAGAAAGCAAGATCAAAGAAATTCATGTCATCGGTCGAAGAGGTCCTGTTCAAGCAAAATTTACACCCGAAGAATTAAAGGAATTTGGCGAGCTTGAGGATTGCAATCCAGTAGTAGACTCATCCACCTTGCAATTAAATGAAGCTAGCCAGAAGGAATTGGAAAGCCCTGAGGGAAGAACTAATGTAAAAAACTTTGAAGTCTTCAAAGATTTTGCCAATAGAGATCTAACGAAAAAGAATAGGAGTTGTTTTTTTCGCTTTCTAGAAGGCCCTATTGAACTTATGGGAACAGAACGTTTGGAGGGAATTCTTTTAGCTAAAAACAGTTTAAGCGGAGATCCGTTTAAGCAACGTGCTGAGAAAACTGGAGAAACTGTTGAACAGAAATGCGGCATTCTCTTTAGAAGCATTGGCTACAATGGAATTCCTATCGAGGGAGTTCCTTTCGATGAAAAAGAAGGAATTTTTCCCAATGATAAAGGGAGATTACTAGATAATGGTTCTGTTGTGAACGGTGTCTATGTCACTGGGTGGATCAAAAGAGGGCCATCTGGCATTATAGGAACGAATAAGCCAGATAGTGTTGAAACCGTAAATTGCCTTCTAGAAGACATAGAAAAAATTGACGGTGAAAAGTCTGGGAACAGCGGTATTATGAAGATCCTAAGTGAAAAACAAACTAGAGCTGTAAATTATGATGGTTGGAAGAAAATCGACGAAGCGGAAGTTAAACGCGGAGAACCAAAAGGGAAACCGAGAGAAAAGTTTACAAGGATCGAGGAAATGCTAGACATAATTAAATGAATCGATCTGAACGAAGAAAAAATCTAAAAAAAACAAAAAAAGAATCACACAATGCTGATCATTCTAATCAGGAATCTGTTAGCAAGGCTATCGAAAATTACAAATTAGGATTCGAAAAGCAGCAAGAAAATAAACTTGATCAGGCCATCCGGTACTACAGAGAAGCAATTGCTCTCCAGCCTCATTTTTTGGAAGCGCACAACAATCTAGGAAATCTTCTGCGTAAAATTGGAAAAAACGATGAAGCAGAGTCTTGTTTAAAGAAGGGTCTCGAAATTGATCCAAATAATGTCATTTTAAACAATAACTTAGCAACTGTTTACAACGAAAAAGGGAGGATAAAAGAAGCAATTACCATTCTTAAAAAAACGATAGCAATTGATCCAAAATATTTTGATGCCAAAAATAATTTGCTCTTTTGCCTGATAGCTGATGGCAGAATGGAGGATGCAACCAAATTTGCGAAAGACTTACAAAAAGAATTTCCAGAGAATTCTGAAGTTTACAATAATCTAGGGATCATCCTCTTTAAAACAAACAATATCGAAGAAGCTATTGAACAATATAAAAAAGCGATTCAACTGCAAGAAAACCATTCAGAGGCTCATTGCAATATGGGGATTGCTTTGACTGTTTGCGGATCTAAAGATGCAGAAGTGCATCTTAAAAAAGCAACAGAATACTATCCAGGCAACCATAAAGCCTACAATGCATTAGGTAATTTTTTGGTAGAAGAAAGGAGGTTTGACGAAGCTATAAAAGCTTATAGAAGAGCTATAGAGATAAGACCTAATTTTCCTGAAGCCTTGAATGGAATTGGAAACACGTATTTAAGAAAACGAAAATATGAAAAGGCCCTACATGCCTTCAACGAGTGCATTAGTTGTGACCCTCTGCACAAAAGAGTATTGGCGTATAAGGAAATATCATTAAACGAACTGGGGCGAAAAGAAGAGGCTCTATTGATCACGAATCTTGAAACAGATATTTTTTTAACCTCGATCGCTAAAGATAAGGGCAATTCTGAAGATATAGAAGTTTTCAACAACAAATTAGCGACTGAATTACTTGCCCACCATTCTTTAACTCGGGAACCGTTGCATAAAACAACCAAGAACGGAAAGCAAACCGGTTTACTTATGGAAAATGCTGGGACCGCTTTGCAGTCATTGATTTCTAAGATAAACTTCAAGATCGAGGAATATCTCAAGAATTTTTTGATCAACAAAAATAGACCACATCATCAATCTAAACCCATAAAATACTATCTATCAATCTGGGGAACGGTCTTAGAAAATGCCGGGCATCAAGAACCTCATATACATACAGACGGATGGTTGAGTGGTGTATATTACGTTAGAATTCCAAAATCTATAGAAAATGATAAAGAAAACAGAGGATGTATTGAATTTGGAAAACCGGGGTACGATATTCCCTATTCCTACAAACCCTCAACGAAAACTATTTTACCAACTAGCGGGATGTTGCTTCTTTTTCCCTCTCACTTGTTTCATAGAACAATACCGCTAAAAACAAACGAAACAAGAATAAGCGTTGCATTCGACGTAATACCGATACAATTCGCTTAATTTAAAGAATCAAATCTAGTAAAATTATCATAATTCAATAATATTGTAATTTTATTCGTTTTTTTAAGGTTTAAATGATCATGAATAGAGCCGAAAGAAGAAGGCAAGAAAAGCTAATAAAAAAACAAAAAGAGGACCGTACTGAAGAAGCCACTGATCAGAAAGCTATTAATTGGTTCCAAAAAGCCCTCATCTGCCAACAAAATTCTCAATTGGAAGAAGCGATTCAATTATATAGAAAAGCACTCTCGGCTAACCGTAATTTCATAGAGGCATA
>Ga0315336_1000716_pt1 | contig 81438 bp, 86 predicted proteins | sample ASW5metaG_FD_204512 | JGI IMG/M metagenome (GOLD analysis project Ga0315336, IMG submission 204512) | Ammonia-oxidizing marine archaeal communities from Monterey Bay, California, United States - ASW #5 | ecosystem: Environmental > Aquatic > Marine > Intertidal zone | place: USA: California... | reverse complement strand
TACTCACCACGATCACCGATCCCGACCAGGATCGGCCCGACGACGGCGACCTCTAAGGGCTTCCCTGACATGTACTGACACCATTGACCGGCATGTGTCGAGGTCAGCTTCTGTCCAGGTCACATAACGGGCGGACCCCGGCGCTGGTCATCCCCGCACCCACCGGCCTGCTGTGCTGGGCCAAGCCCGCCGCCACCGTGCCCTACGGCCCGAAAGCGACCGCAACCACCGACGTGCCATGGGATGCGGTCTGGTGGTGGACCAGACCCGACGGGCGGCTGCAACTCGTCTCGTCGAGCCGGTTCACCAAGCAACCCGAACTGATCGCGCCCTACCAGGTCACCACCCCACTGTGGGCAGCCAACACCATCGTCCTGGACCCCAACGACACCCGCACCGACGAAGCCAACGGCACCGAGGACTCCCACCCCTTCATCAGCGTCGTCGGCGCCGCGTGGCTGCTGATGAGCCAACCCGGGGTCACCGAGAACAGAACCATCAACGACTCCCCCGCCCAGCCGTCGCAGGCGGCAACGCCGAACACCCGGCAGAACCCGCCCGTCACGATCATCGAACTGCGCCGCCCCACAAGGCCGCCCACCGAGAAGTCCGACACCGCGACCGAACGCATCTACAACCGGCGGTGGTGGGTCAGTCCGCATTGGCGCCAACAAGCCTGCGGACCCAACCACAGCCAACGCCGGCCGAAGTTCATCCTGCCGTATATCAAAGGCCCACAAGACAAACCGCTCACAACCGATCGCGTCAACGTGTGGCGTCGATGACCGATACTCGCGAGCGCCGCATGCGCACCTTGGCCACCCGCATCAAGAACTGCGCCCTCTGCCCTGGCATGAACATTCCCGAAGTCACCCAGGCGGCACCCGGCTACGGCTCGGCCCAGGCCCCGGTGATGGTCGTCGGGCAGAGCCTGTGCGGTCCGTGCATGGCCACCCAGATCCCTTTCACCGGCGGCAGCGGACGGTTTCTCGACCGTGCCCTGGCCGCCGCCGAACTGGTCAAGGAAGCTGTCTTCACCACCAACGTGGTGCACTGCCACCCGCCGCAGAACCGGCCCTCGCTACCCCATGAGATCGACAACTGCCGCCCCTACCTGGACCGCGAAATCGCCATCGTGGAACCACGACTGATCATCGCCCTGGGCCGTGACGCTCGCGCCACCCTCGAACACCTCCGCCCCGATGCCCCGGTGCTGCCGTGGCCGTTTACCCGCCCCCGCAGAATTCCGACCGCCACCGACCCGACACGACTGCTGTTCGCGCCGCACCCGTCCTGGATCGCCCGCCAGCCTCGCTCGGAACAAGACGACTACGTGACGCACCTGACCAGCGCGCTCAAATGGGTGTTCACGGCTCCGCAGTAGCGCTGTGCCTCAAAGCTCTTTGATGGTCGCCGTGATACCCAGGTCGTCTAGCAGCGGCTGGATCTGGTCGACGACCGAGGAGTTCGCGACGAGCTGCAGTGTGCCCTGTAGATAACTGATCTGGCGTTCGTCGAGTGCCATGTAGAACGCCCGGAAGAGGGCAGCGAATCCGTCGGCTGTCTCGGCGCCCGCCAGCAAGTTGCTAGTGAACGAGAACGCCACCTGCCGATCGGCGGAAACCTCAGGAGTGGCCTGCCCACCGGCGCCGGCGGCTGCACCGGCGGCTGCACCGGACCCGGACCCGGTACTGGCTGCCGTAGCCGTCGCACCGACGCCAGCCGTGCCGGTCGTCGTCGAGCCCGAGCCGCCAGCGTGGGCATCCCCCTGACCGCCATCGGAAGGGGCACCGTCACCTTCGGAGGCAGGTGTAGGACTGGGCGCGGCGATTCTCAGCGCTGTGCTGGTCAGGTTCACCTGACCGGGTGTGGTGACTTCGACGGCGGTGCCAGCGGCATCGACGATGCGCAACAGACCTTGGCTCACCGCGTCGTAGATGGCCTGCTGGAGGTCGCGGTCACTCTCGTAGAGCAGCGGCAGCCTCGGAGCGCTGTAGAACGCGGCGCGGATGTCCGAAAGCGTCTTCCCATAGTCCTGCTCGCGCAGGTTGTGCAGCAAGGCGTGGGAGCCGAACTGGCCGGCGTCGAACACCTTGTCTCGATCTGCGAGGCCCTTCCACACGATGGTGCCGTTGAGTGCGGTGAGGGTGTCGTCATCGAAGGTGAGCTGGTCGAGGTACCGCTCGCCGTCGGGATCGGGCTGAGCGACATACGCGACGTGCTGGTACGCCCGTTTCAAAGCCTTCTCGAGTTGTTCCTTCGCCGCGGAAAGTTCCTTAGTGCCAGTGGCTTTCAACTCATCGTCGGCCTGCACCTCGGGAGCTGCCAGGGCCTTGCTTCGAGCCAGGTACTCCGCGGCCACACTGCGCGCCAGGCTGCGTCGCTGCGTGTTCACCACCGCGAACACTGCGCTGCTGGCCCACTGCACCGGCAACTGCTCTGGCCCCTGCCCTAACCCGGTGGCTGCGTGCAACGCCTCCAGGGTGGCGGCCTCGGCGCCGTTGCGGAGACTGAACTGGGCGGGATCCAGCAAGACCAGGCGGGTGGTGAAAGCGGTATCCAGGCCAGCGGTGGAAAGCACCTCAGCAGGCGTGCGTGTGGCGTCGGCGGCGACGAACCTGAGTTCACGGAAAGGGCCGGTGCTGGCGAGCCTCTGCGCGAACTCGACCAGTACGGCGTCACGCTCGGCCTCGGTGATGGTGCGGCGAATGTTGTTGACCAGCATCCGATGGGTGAGCCGCGTCGAGAGAAAGTACCGCGCCGGCTTGTTGTTCCCCTGGCCCGGGATGATGTCCAGTGCACTGAGTCCGCGGTCAACGTCGACCAGCTCTGCGACCACCGCGTCGGCGTCGGTGATCGTGTAGGCGACGTTCGGAATGCTGGTGGCCGCTTTCACTTCCGGTGCGCTGGCGCCGCGGCCGCGGCCCGGTCGAAGGGTTCCGACGATGCTAGCCATGAAGATGAAGGTGGCGGCTCGCTCGGCGGCCCGTGGGTTCGCCTCACTCCACAAGAGCGACTCCCGATTGAGATCCTGACGCCGGGCAGTGCCGCTGTCTCCGGCGTGGTTGACGACCTCAATCTCGGCAAGGCTGCGGTAGTTCGCGATCGTGCGTTCGTCCTCGACGAGCCCGCTACCCAAGATCGCCTCGCGCACGGCGGATTCGGCCAGTGGAAAGTCACCAGGGCCAATGAGGGTGGGCACCCATTCGCCGGCCTTGCCGCGCTCCTGCTGCGCGTAGACCGTCGCGGCGAAGATCCGGATCGTCGATCGCACACGCTGGAAGCCGGTGACCTTGCTCCACTCATCTTTGGCCAGCGACATCAACATCGGATGAAACGGGTAGCAGGCGGCGACTTCCTCGGTCCAGCGGTCGCGCCAGGTGGTCCCGATGGTGTCCCAGACGTTCTTGCTCCACCCCTTGTCGGCGAACACGGCGTCGTATTGCGCTGCGGTGGCTGCCACCACCTCCGCGGCTGGCTCGGAGTCGAACAGGCGCCTCCGTAGGATGTCGGCGAAGTCGCCTACCTCGGTGACTGTTGCGGGGAAGCCGTTGCGTTCTAGTAGACGGTTGAGGTCGTCGCGACGTTCCTGGGCGGCCTTCGACAGGGCGGTCTGGTCGGCGTCGGAGGCGATCATCACCATCAGCATCGCCACGTTGGGAACGTCGTTGACGACATCGAGCAGCGCCCGCAGAAATGCAATGTCCTGCGCAGCGAGGTCGGGTTTGTTGGCCCCGTCTAACCCGTTGCCGATGTAGTCGAGCACCTCGTCGACGATGATCAGAACCGGCCGGTTCACCGCCCTGATCGCCTCGGCGATCTTGTGCTTGTCACTCCAAAAAGGTTGATACCGCTCAAAAAGCGAGTAATCCTTGGAAAATAGCCGCCACAGGAACCGTTCGTAGAGGTTGACCGCCGGCCCGTCATATTCTTGGACTGAGGCCCCCGGCGTCATGTTGTCGCACGGCAGAACTACGACGTGCGGACCGCGCAGATCCTGGGCCAGCGGCTGACCGGTCTTGGCCTTCGCGCGCGCAGCCACCTGCTTGCCCAACTCCGTGCCCAGCAGCGCCTCCGGATGCGCAGCCAGATGGAAAGCCCCGATGCAGGCGTGGGACTTGCCGCCGCCCATGCCCTGATCGAGGCGAGTGACCGCGCGGGCCTTCAAGTAGTCGTCGCCGCCTCCGATGCGGATGGCGATCTCGGTGAGCAGATCCACCAAACGCTCAGTGGGGTGGGTGATGTCCCCGTAGTAGCCGGCGTCGGCGTAGGGCGGCCGCGTAGCGCCGGCACCGTGGACCGCGGCGAACAACGACATCTGCACGTCGTCGATCTGTCCCGATGTCGACAGGATCTCCTGGCGGATCTTGAGCGCCTTCCACCACGGCGTCACGGGGGTCGTCATGGTGATCCTCCTGGTTGAACGGTCACAAGGGGTTAGGTCCTCACATGAGCTTGAGCTGGTCGTCGGCATCCTGCTGCCGCAGCGCCGCAGCGGTGCCGGTGGCGGTCGCGGTGCCCGCCGCGGTGCCGATGGCCGTGCGGGTGCGCAGCATCCGGGTCAGGGCCACGGCATCGGGATCGTTGTCGGGTAGTCGGTCGGCCAAGAACTGGATCGCCGCCCACAGATGTACGTCGTCGGCGTCGCGGCCGGCGTCGGCCAATACCTGACCCATCGCGTCCAGACCGTCCTCGGACACCCTCGCCAAAGCCAACACCACGTCGATGGCAGCCGAGTCGGCGTCGATCTTGGTGGAGAAGCGGGCCGCATCGACAAACTGAACACCGTTGCCCGAGTCGCGGATCAGGTCACGGATTTGCGTGATCTCCAGCGCAGAGGCCAATGTCTGCCAACGCAACTCGGACTTGGCCTGCACCTGACGGCCATAGAGGCGAACCCACCACAGCGCGAACCGAGTCCGGGCATCAAAGCTATCCAACGGCTGGTGGTTGATCTCGACGGCCATGGCTTCCTGCACCGCAGCGCGCGCTAACGGAAGGAACGTGTAGATGTCGACCGGGTTGCCCCGCGCGTCGAGGACGTCGCTGTAGCGGCCGACGACTTCCATCGCGGGACCGGCGGCCGCCATCAACATGTCCGCCGGCGCCAGGCCCCATCGTTCCCACTCCGGGTACCGGCGGCGGATCTCGGCCTTCAATTCGGCTTCGACGGCACCCTTTCGTCCCGATGAGCGTCCTGCGGGTGCGGGTCGACACGTCATCGTCAACGTGGTGACGATGTTGGTGAACCCAACCTTGCCGCCGGGCTCGGTCTTGGCCGGCCAGGCGCCGGTCAACACCAACCCGGCGTCGCGGATGGCGGTCAACAGCCGCTGCCAGACTTCCGGCTCGCCGTGCCCGAACACGATCGTGACGATGCCGTCCTCGGCGACCACCCGCTGAGCCTCGGCGAACGCCTTGGTGATCAGAGTGTCGTAGTGCTGGCGGTTGCGGTGATCGTTGTTGCTGGTGCCGCCCTTCTTGACGATGATCTCTTCTTGCTTCTCCTGCACGCCCAGTTCGTGTGCGGTGAAACCGATCTCGGGCCACGACTCGGCCAGCGCCCGTTTGATCCACACATAGAACAAGTCGCTGGCGTCGCTGTAGTCGATCATCGCGTCGTAGGGCGGGTCGGTGACGACAGCGGAGATGCTGCGGTCGCGGAACGGCAGACTGACCGCTGATCCTCTGCGCACGTCGCACGGGTGACCGGTAGACGGCGGCATCGTCGCCTCCAACGCACTCAACGTGCCGCCCGCCACGGAGTCCCAGCTGCCGGGACCGTCGGCCAACCCGACCTCGAAGTAGTCAAACGAGAAGTTCAGGCTCGATTCGGTCGCGAACACGTCGTTGACCTTGTTCAGCTTCGGGTCCAACGTGCACCCGCGAGTGGCGCGCCGAATCTTGCGGGCCATCGCCGCGGCGCAGTAACCGGTCATCGCACGCACGTACTCGTCGCTATTGCCGTTGCCGGCCAGCTCGCGTCCGATGTCACCAATCACCCGCGCCAGCGTCACGAACGACAACGTTTGACGCGCATTCATCATCTGGCCGTAGGTGCGTGTCCCGTACACCGTGGCCTGCACGGTCCAGGTATTGCCCGCGGGGATCTGCTCGTCGGGCACCGCCGTCAGGAACGGACCGAACCGAGGCTGGTCACCGACCGCGGCAGTGGCGGCGGCGATCGCGTCCAACTCGACCGGCTCCAACGCCCGATAGGACTTGCCGACGTCGGCGTCCAGATCGGCCGCCAGCAGGGGCGCGTCGTCACCGTGCCCTTCGGCCAGGATGCGCATCTGCATGTGGCGGTCGTGCGCGTGACCGCAGAACGGGCACACGGCCAGCCGGCCGTTGCTGTCGTACTTGCTCCGACCCGGCGGGACCTGGCGGGTGGGTGCACGCTGCGGCTCGCCGTCGTGGACGACCACTGACCACGTGCCAGAAGCGTTGTCGGTCTCGATGTAATAGGCCTGGCCAGGATCTTCAAACGTGGTCTTGGTCCTGCGGTTTCGCCGAGTGCTCGGTTGGCGCAAATTTAGTCGTCCGATCAGCGGGAACGGCCGCGAGCATTCCTGGCACGGAATGGTGACCGCCCACAGATAACCCCAAGCCTGTCGACCACCCACTTCGGGGTAAAACCGCGCTAGCGCCTCCTCATGCCGAGTGGAGACCTCGCGGAAGATCGCGTCGACATCACCGACGAGCCGAGCCCGAGTTCCCAATTGGGACTGGTCGAAGGGCAGTGCCGGCTCGTTGTCCCAGTCCCGAAACGGGTAATCGGTGAGAAGCCGCGACGCCAACACGGCGACTGGGCTGTAGTCGATCGCATAGGCGGTAAGGCCCAGCCGGGCGGTCTCCAACGGGATCATGCCGCGGCCGCTGAACGGGTCCAGCGTCGACACGGGCGAAGTGTGGCTTGCCGCGATCTTCTTGTTCAGAGCGTCAACGGCCGCGAAACGACCTGTCATCGCGTCTCGGACCAGCTGCTGCAGATCCTGCTGCTCGGCGGGGTCATCTGGCCAGGGCAGCAGCGAGCAAATGGTGGCCGCCTTAGCCTGAGCGGTGGGCCGCTTGGCGAACCACGTCATGATGCCGACCTCGGAATTACCGCTGCCCCAACCGGACTGACTATGCGCGCTGACCTCCGCGCACGGGAACCAACGTTCGATCATCCAGGTCATAGATTGCTTCCCGGTGCGCTCTTCAGGCTGCTGCCCGGTACGCGGAAGATCGCGTCCCCAGTCATGTCGGTAGAGAACAAGGTGGCGGGGTCCTCGTAGGCGCCGAAGAACCGACCTACCCCATCGGCGCACTGATCGACCACGTACAGCCAGTAGTTGCGGCGATGCTGAGTGGCGATGAGAACTTCGTTGCCCGTCATCCGAATCCCATTGCTGGCCGCGCTGTCCAGCACTCCCTTGACCTCGACGTGCCGGATCTGGCTGTTACGCCGAGCTTCCAGGTCGTAACCGCGTCCCTCGGTGTGCACGTCCTCGACCACCCAGCCGTCATCGACCAGCAGTTGACGCACATGACTCATCGACACCATCTCTGCGTCGATCTCGGCCTGCGTACTTGCGTCGGCGGCCGCCACCACACGGATCCGGCCCACCAACTTCGGGTCGGTCAACTGCACGTCGGTGAGACGCTCCAACTCCGCGACCCGCGCCGATGTCTGCACCTGGAACTGCCGACGAAGAGCCACCCGAGTGTCACGGTCCTCAATTCCCTCGGTCAGATTCAACGGAAGATTGTTCAGATCCCGCCGCGCCTGCCCGAACCAGTCGGTCCGCACCTTCCGGTGCTCGGTCACCGTGGTCTCGGCCACCGCCCTGGCCACCTCTTGAGCGCGCCCCTCACGCGCGGGATGGGCTGCGGTGCCAGCAGTCTCGGTCGGCACCAGGTTGGCCAACGTCTCCCACCGCACCGCGCGGGCGTTACCGCTGTCATCGACCTTGACCAGCGTCGCCCACACACTGGCTCGCTTGCCGTCGCTCTCGGTCATGGTCGCCTCGTAGGCGTAGAGGTCATACGGCGTCAGACTGCTCGGATCGGCGGCCGCACCCGACTGGTAGAGGTCCTCGGCCAGAGCGCGGTCAGCCAAGGCAATCAGATCGGTGAACGCCGGCTCACCCGGTCCCAGGGTGACGGTGTCCCCCACGTCGATACTCTCTTCAGCGGCGCGCACAGCCTCCCCGCTGGTAGCGATGTGCGCGTCTGCGCCACCCCCCAGCGATGGCGGCAGGGATTGTCCGGCCAACGACAGCCGACGAAATCCCGGACCCGCCGCGGTGGGCGCGGCCTGCAGCACCCCAGCCGCTGACAGCCGATCCAGGTACGCCTCCACGATCGCGGGATTGATGCGCGCGAACAGATCTCGTTGCAACAGTGTCAGCGCCGCCACGGCATCGACCTGGCTGGCCAACCGACGCTCGTTGTCACGCACCTGGCGGGCTACGCGCGTCAGCTCCTGGGCCTGAACAGCCCTAGCCGCGTCGATCGCGACCTGCTTCTTGGCCTCGTCGTTGCCGTACAGGTCAGTCAACCAGCGGTCGTAATCCACCCCGGTGATCTCGGCGACCGCGGAGAGGCTGTCGAACATCTGCCCGTGCAACTCGTTGGCCGCGGTGACGAAGTTGTCGAGTAGACGCAGCAGCGTCTCACCTTCGCGGGTGTCGGTGGCCACCAGGTTGTACAGGTAGACCTCGCGGAGCTGTCCCACCCGGTGGATGCGACCCATCCGCTGCTCCAACCGCACCAACGACCACGGGATGTCGTAGTTCACCAGGACGTGCGCAGCCTGTAGATCGATACCCTCGTTGCCCGCATCGGTGGTGACAATCACCTGAAAGTCGCCGCGCATGAATGCTTTTCGGACCTCATCGCGGTCGGGCTTGCTCTGCCGGCCCGAATACATCTTCGCGGTGTAACCCTCGGCGTTGAGTCGATCGGAGATCCACTGCGCCGAATCGGCGTACTCGGTGAACACCACGGCCTGCTCACCGTTGCCCGGAAGGATCGCGTGCTTGGACAAGCAATCCTCCGTGAGGCGCCGCCACTTCGATGGCAGCCATGCGGAATCGGAGATGGTGGCGTCGATCCGGTCGAGCAGTCCCTTGATGGCAGTGCGCTCTGCACGCGTGGACGTCGACCCGGTGTGAATGACCTTCGCCTCGTCGACTTCGCTCTCATCGCCGTCGCCGCTGCTCTCGGCGATGAGCGCGGCCTCGGCCTCGCTCATCTCTCCCATGTGGGTGGACCGTCGCCGCAGCGTCTCGGCCAACGCGTAGAGGCTCGACGCGGCCCGCTTTCCGTACACCATCCGGGCCAGCGGTTGCGCCGTCTGGGGGAAGTACTGCTCCACCATGTCCAGCGCGGCCTGGTAGTAGGCGTACTCGGCTTGGCTGAGGGCGACGCTGTGATTTGCGGCGAAGCGTCCCTTGAACAGCCGCGTCTTGCCGTCGTAGTCGACCAGATCTTCCTTCATCCGGCGAAGGAAGTGGATGGGGCCGGGCCGCAGCGCCGACAGGGCGACATTTGGATCGCTACCAGGATCGGGATAGATGGCTGGGTCGACCAAGTGCAGGAGGTGCCGGAATAGCCATTCCTTGCCACGGTGGGGGGTCGCGGTCATCAGCAGTGCCCGCGGGGTGTTCTTCGCCAGCAGACGACCCACTTGGTGGAATCCCGCCGCGGTCGGAGTCAACCGGTGGGCCTCGTCGAACACCACTAGATCCCATCCGGCCTTGTCCGGGCGCAGCGCGTCCTGGACGGCCGGATTGACCGCCGCCAATTCGAGCGAAACGACCCACAGATCATTGGAGTTCAATGCGTCCTCACGCACCGTCGCCGAGGTGATCTGCCGCAGACCGCCACCGAGCAGACGGGAGAAGTCATCGACCCACTTTGAGGCCAAGTTGGCGGGGCAGACGATCAGCGCGCGCTTCACCAAGCCGAGGCGCTGCATCTCGCGCAGATACAACCCCGCCATGATCGTCTTACCGGTACCGGGTTCGTCGGCGAGCAGAAACCTTAGTTGAGGTTGCGGCAGCATCGCGCCGTACACCGCGGTGGTCTGATGCGCGTATGGCTTGAGGGGCATCGACGCCATCGCGCTGGACTCCGCGTTGGTCGCCGCGGCGTCCATCCACTGCGTCCACATGGCGGCCAGCACTCGCGCGGAATCCCCGTGCCCATCGCTGACGAGTGTGCGCACGGTGGTGGTGTCGTCGGCAGCCAGATTGATCTCATGCCGGCGGTCCTCGTCGTCGACCAGGATCAAGTCCCACGAACCGTCAGAATCGCCGGGAATAGCGAAGCGGATCGTCGCGAACTCGGGCACACCGGCAGCCTGAACACGGACCCGCTGACCGCGGTCAAACGTCACGATCAACCTCCCCCTCGGGTGCCGCCATCAACTCCACACCTTCGCGGGAGAACCCCCATGCACGATAGTTGCTGCGATCGCTCTCGATGGCGTTCACGCGCCGTCAGCGCCGGCCAACTGCACTCTGCACCCTCTCAACTGACCGCGCACACCTCGTAGGCGCCGCTTCGAGTCGGGAAACCGCCGGCTAGTGGATCCTCGGCTATCGGCACTCCCCGTGATCTCCGCGCTCAGCGGCGCGCATCCAGCCACACCGAAGCCACCCCGGATGGCCGCCATCATGCGGTCGTGGCGCTGACACTGCCCACCTGGAACGGCGGCGGCGAGCCGGTACCGTTCCGGCATGGCAGCCCGACGTCGACACCCAGCGCGACCACCGTGCCAGCGATGACCAAAGCGCGCCGCTCACCGTGGCTCGACGACCGCGCCGCCCTGCTGGTCAAACTGCTCGCTGACCGCCATGGACTGACCGTCAGCGAGGACGTCGCCCGCCAGGACATCTCCGCCGACGTGGACCACGTAGCTCGCCTTATGCGCATCGGCCGCCAAGCCGCCAAGGTCTACCTCACCGACGACACGATCAGCACCATGGCCGACCGGATCGCCGCGGCCGTCGCCGAACACCAGGGCGCAACCACCGTCTCCGGCCGCGAAAGCATCGCCGACGTCAGCCCCAAAGGCGTCGTCGACCTCGACACCGAACGCCGCCGGCGCCGCTGACACCATCGAACCGAACTGCTCGACGAACGCACCAGAAAGCTGCCGTGACCACTGAACCAATCGACCTGGACGCCTTCACCGGATGGGTGCCGTTCGCCGCGCTGCCCACCGCCAACGTGCCCACCGATCCAGGCGTGTACGTCATCGTCCGACCCACCGACGATCCCCCGTCATTCCTCGACGTCTCCCCTGCCGGCCACTTCAAGGGCAAGGACCCGACCGTGCCCGTCGCCGACCTGCAGGCGCTGTGGGTTTCCGGCACCCGCATCGTCTACATCGGCAAGGCCAACGCGGGGAGCAGCGGACGCCGCGGCCTGCGTAAACGGCTCGATGAATTCCGCCGGTTCGGTGCCGGGGAACCGGTCGGCCACTCCGGAGGCCGACGGATATGGCAGCTGGCCGATCACGCCAACCTCCTCGTCGGATGGCGTATCACCGACGACGCCGAGGCGGCCTCGACCGAAACGGACATGATCGTGCGATTCCGCGCCCATCACGGAATGCGCCCATTCGCCAACATGCGCAACTGAGGTCGATGCCGATAGCCGCCAACTCCCGACCGCCGCGCCGCGTTCGTTGGCCGGCCGATTTCCGTTCGCCTTAGGGCTCCTGCTGCTCGATCTGCTCAACGCCGACGAACGCAGCGAGATCCGTCACGTCCCGGTGCATGTCGAAGGCACGCAGCAGCCCGATGTAGCGCGGCTTGTCCAGATCCCAGTCGTACTGCTGCTCGGTGGGGTCTTGGGCCGCGGCGAAAACGAGGTCAGCGAGAAGCCTTGTTGTGCGGCCGTTTCCGTCAACGAACGGGTGTATGCGAACCGTCTCGGCATGGACCACGATCCCCAACTGGCGGGGAGTCCAGTCGTCGGTGTGTTCCCACCGCCAGGCGATCGAGTCGAGCGCGTTGCGCAGCTCGACGGCGATCAGTTCGGGAGCGACGCCGATGTTGAGTTCGAGCTGACGCGGCCGCCCGCCCCACTGCCAGATCGGCCCGAACAACTGGGTATGGAGATCACGGATGAAGTAGTCGCCGAGAAGCTCGTCGAGCGGCAACGAGCCGTCCAGCGCCGCCGGCATCAACGCATCGAACACCTGCTCCTGCAAGCTCTGTTCGAGGGCATAGACGTCCGCCCGGGTGACCGGCTTGTCGAGGATCTCGACGACCTCAGTCAGTAGAGCATCAAGTTCGTCGTGAGGCAGCGGAGTTTCGCCGTAACCAGGCGTTAGCGGCATCAGCGCTTGGGCGGCTGCTGCTTCGCGAGGTAGGCCTTCACCGCGGCTGATTGGCGGTGACCGGCTGGCACGACCCGGCCCTCCAGCTTGGCCGACGCCTTGGTGGACCGCATCCCGGCCTTCTTGACGGCAGCCTTCGACACCACCACCTTCTTGGGTGTCTTTCGCTCCATCACCGCACCTCCATGCGCTATCGGCCGAGAACCGATCCTACCGGCCCGACGTCCGCGGCGACCACGACGTTTAGTGGCAGGCCTGCCGGCGATCCCCCGCGGTGTCAGGCCGCCGAGAGACAATCCCCTCACGACCCGAAGGGAGATCACCGCGATGCAGACACACGACGTGCTCGACGAGCGGGCCGCGGCCGACGACGATTTCTACCCCGACGACGCCCTGCCCATCCACCACCTCGACGAGGACCATGCCGGCCGCCAGCGCGGAGTATGCCCGCACTCCGGCGGTGGCCGCACCGCTACCGGCGGCTGCCCGAGAGGATGCGCCGGCGCCGCCGAGCACTACTCCAACGACGGCCACCGGGCCTGCTACGACCCCGCCCCCGTCCGGGCAGCAGGGCGGGCCGACCGATGAGCGCGGGAAACGACCACATCGACCGCTGGGCCTACGAATCAGCCGCCTGCGAACCCACCGCATGGGAGCGCTGGATCAACGCCGTCGAAGCACTCCTCGGACACTCCGCTGACGGCGACTCCGACACCGACGGGTACTCGCTCGACGAGTTCCACGACAACTGGAAGCAAGGACTGTCACCCGAGGCCGCGGCCGCCGGCATCCGAGCGGCGGCACGATGACCCAATCCACACACTTCCTCAGCGAGTTCGTGCGCAACGGGACCGCAGCCCAAGACGCCGCCGACCGTGCAGCGGGGCGACTCACCGCCGCCGAGATCGACCATGAGGCCGCGATCATCGAACTGCGAGCCCGTCTCGACGACGAACTGCACGCGGCGATAGACGCGTCCCGGCGAGCTGCTCGCACGTTGGCGGAGCTGGCCGGCCCGGTCTACGACATCGAGTACGCAGAAAGCGAGCGCGGCAGCGACCTCGCCGCGCTCATCGAGACCGCGAGGCGCGAACTGACCGCTGCGAAGGCACGACTCGTCCGATGAAACGGACGAGGCATGCATCAGCCGACGTGTCCGAATGATCAACGAGGAGAGGGATGACGGCGTGGGCCGACACTCAAAGCCAGAAGAATCGACGACACCTGACAACGCTGACCCGACGACCGAGGGCCGCCACGCCGCGCACTCCTCGGAGGCTTCACCGGCCGGCGAGATCCGCTCGACCACGAACAGCTGGGGCGAGCTGGATGGCTGACGCCGAGACCGGTGCCGTCTCAGGGGCGGCATCATGACCGATCCGAATCTGTTGGACGCCGCTGGTATTGGGACGAGTCCGCTACTGATGGTGGTCATCGGCGCCGTCGGAGTACTCGTCGCACTGGCGCTGCTGCGGCTGGTGCGACGCATCAAGCGGCTGATCTGGACTGCAGCTGTATTGGCCGCAGCAGGCGGCGCCGGCACCGGCGGCGGCTGGGCCTTCCTGGACGCACTCAAAACCCTGCGCTGAACCCGAGCAACCGCGCAACCTCCAGGCACTGCACCACAATCCCTCGCCCGTGTCCAGTGCGCTCCCTAGACTCCGCAACACGTGCAGACGACGAGGTGTCACATGATTCAAGCCATCCACGCCAGCCACAACGGCCGCCTCTACAAGGTGGAGCTACAGGGCACCGGCGACATCGCCGACCTGGTGCGCGAGCACCGCCTGGAGACCGTCACCGCCCAGCTGATTACCACCGTCTTTTGGTTCACCCCAGCCACGCACTCCTCCCACACACAACTCAACCGCCGCGCCACTGAACTACTCCTCGCCACAACGACATTCACCGCCCGACAGGTCCCCCTGCTACGAGGCAACGTCGTCATCACCGGCATCAACGCCAACGGACACCCGGCCAGACTGACCGATCCCCAGCTGCACTACCTCGCCGGCGTCGAACCCAACGCCCGCGACCTCTGGATCCTGTCCCGGCGCTACACCCGCGACCACCGCGCCCAGCGGCGCGCGGCCCGCGCCACCCAGGACCACCACATGGACGCCATCACCCGACCCTGGACCTGACCAGTGAAGACCCCAGCCGGACAGATCGGCCTCGACCTGTGGCCACGCGACCATGACCTGCCACCACGATGGGACGGCCTCCCCGTGCAGTGGAGCGACTGGAGCGACACCGCCGGCGTCATGATCTGCCCGCCGCCGCGTCGACCGGAACGCTGCGACCACTGCGGCACCACCGCAGCACCCCAGATCAACGTGGGCCGCATCTGGACCGACCAGGCAAGCGCACCCCCGGCGATCGGCCCGGCCCGCCTACGCGGCCACCGCCACCTCGTCGGACTCATCACCGCATTCCGCTGCCCGCAGTGCGAACACGACACCGTGCGCGACCCCAACGGGGCAATGTGGGACCTCGACGACACCGACTACACCGACGCCGGCTCAACCGCCCCGTAACCGACTCGTGATGCAGCCTGCATCACCGAAGCACAGCTGGCGTAGCGCGCCGCACTACCTTCGGTGGCATGGAATTGGCGATCAGCAGCGGAGCCATCGCGGTCGACGAGCGCGACGGCGTGCTGCATGCCCGCGGCCTGCCCTACGGGCAGGCGGAACGGTTCAAAGCGCCGACACCACCACCACGGAGCGCCCCGGGCGCCACGGACGCGGCCGGGCGAGGACCGGTGTGCCCACAACGACCGGGACGGCTGAACTTCGTCGCCGGCGACATGCTGGGCGACCTGACCTTCGGCGAGGACTGCCTGGTCCTCTCCGTCACCGCCCCGACCGGTTCCGAAAACCTCCCGGTGATGGTGTGGTTCCACGGCGGCGCTTACGTCGCGGGCACTGGTGAGTCGCCGAAATACGACGCAACAGCGCTGGCCCGCGAGGGCAACGTCGTCGTGGTCACCGTCAGCTACCGACTGGGCATCTTTGGGTACGCGAACCCGATCGGCGTTGAGGGCACCGACAACGCGGGACTGCGCGACCAGATCCTTGCGCTGCAGTGGATTCGCGACAACATCGCCGCATTTGGCGGAGATCCCGCCAACGTCACCGCATTCGGTCAGTCCGCAGGCGCCGACACCGTCGTCGCGCTGATGCTCAGCGAGCAGGCCCACGGGCTCTTCCACCGCGCGATCCTCCAGAGCGCCCCACTCGGTGTGGGCACCGGCAACGGGGACGTCATCGCCGCCCGCGAGGACTTGACGCAAGCCGTGGACCGCGCCATCGTCTCGTCTCTGGCCGGGACCGATCCGCGGACAGCGACCTGGGATCAATTGTTGGCGGCCGAGGCGGTCGGGGTAGCGGCAGCGCAGGGTTTCGGGTGGATCGGCGGGTTGGCGTTCGCGCCGCGGATGGGCCGCGGTCCGCTACCTACCGCGGCGGAGCTGCCCGGCCGGATCGCCGACGCCACCCGCCGCGTGGAACTGCTGATCGGACACACTAAGCACGACGCCACACCTTTCGTCGCGCTGAAACCGCAGGTGGCGCGGCTCAGCACGCTAAAGCCGCTACAACGCAGCATCATTCGCGCCGCTGGACCACTGGTCACCAACCGTTTCTTCGGGGCCACCCGCTTTGTCGAGACGTGGCGCGCCCACGGCGGCCGCGTCGGCACCTACCGCTTCGACTGGCAGCCGCGGCGGGCCCCCCTGGGCGCATGCCACTGCATCGAGCTGCCCTTCCTGTTCGGCGAACCGGGCGCGTGGTCCGACGCGCCGATGCTCGGACCGACCCCGGGTCACCTCGAGTCCGGCCTGGAAGTCGGCGTCCATCTCGGCCACCGGTGGGGCGGCCTCCTGAGCGGCCGCCTCACCCATCGCGTCGTCAAGGCGGGTGTTGGCCTCAGTCCACCGCTCATAGGCGCTCCCGACGGCGCCCAGGGCCTCAAATTCGGCGTATCTGCTCAACGCCAGTCCACCGCGACGGCCAGCGCCGCGCACACCGCCCGCATCCGGTCATCGGCCAACCGACCCAACCGCGATTCCAGTGCCGCCAGCGGAACGCTCTCGACCAAATCAAGATTCACCGCCGACCGCTGCGGCACCGGATCCTCACCAGGCGTCAGGACCACCTCACTGGCCAGCCCGCGCACCGTCGTCGTGCACGGGGCCACCAACACTCGACGCAGCCGAGGGATCGCGACATCACGCGACAGGACCACCACGGGCCGCTGCCCAGCGCCGGCGGCGCACCACCACAACTCACCGCGCGCGGGCAGCATCACCGCTGCCCCGCCGATTCGCGCCACTGCTCGACGTCGCCCCACTGATCGGGTTCGTCGGCCGGCAGCTCGTCGTAGGCGGCGTAGCTGGCGTCGACCTCAGCAGCCCGATTGGCCGCCAACAGCGCACCGAGCGCTTCATCGAACAGCGCGTGATCCTTGGCGCCGGCCATCAGGGTCCGGGCACGGGCCAGCAGGTCGGCATCGACCGTGGTGCTCACCCGCGCGCGCATGCCACAAGTGTGGCACGCGCGCGGGACACCTCCTATGACGTCCCGGTGACCAACGCCGGGTCCAGCAGCCGCGCTATTTCGCACGGCCAGGCGGTCTTGCACGTGGCGCAGACGTCGGCGCCCTCACCTGGCTGGGCGGTGTGCAGCGCGGCTAGCTTCGCCTTGGCGTGCCAGAGCGGATCTTTCACCCAGCGCCGCATCGCCCACTCGCAGCCCGACGTCATCGCCAGCCCGTTCGCGTAGCCGCCGTGGGAAATCTTCCCGCCGCAGCCACACCAGCATTTGCGCCGATTCCGGTACCGGCCTGGCAGCAGTTTCACGTAGCGCTGATGGGTGAGGGAGTCGCCGATAACGCCCCACCCTTGCTGGCCGGAGGCGATGGCCTTCACACGCTCGGGGGCGCTGCGCGCCTGATCCTTAGACACCGGGCGCCGCTGTCAGAAGTCGTCGACCGTGAGCGCCCGCGGGAACAGCCACAGCGTGTCGGGATCGCCGTCGGCCAGGTGCGCTCCGAGCACGTTCGGCCACGGCCATGGCAGAAACGGATAGAAAGTCAGGCAGCTCCCGGCGCTTTGGGTTCGGTCCAGGTGCGGCTGGGCGATCGCCACCGCCTCACACAGCGCCGGCCGCAGCCGGATATGGGTGCGGAGCAGCTCGAAGTACACGCCGGCGGTGTCCTGGGATTGGTCTTTGCGGGTCACCACTGTGGCGTCGCGGTTCACCCAGTCAGTCCAGCGCTCCGTCAGCGACGCGATCGTCTCCCCCGGCAGGTAGAACAGCAGATTGGGGGTGGAGAGGGCAGCGCCAGCCACTACGCGACCGCCGAGTAAATCCGCTGGTGCACAGCCGCACTCACTGTGACTGCTCGATGACGAAGGTGCCCTCAGTGGGCAGGTTGTCGCGGTCCAGGTCGAACGTGTCGCACGGGCACGTCTCGCCGTCCCACATCGGGCACATCTCCGCGTCGCATCTGCTCACAACCCACTTCCCCTCTTCTGTGCGGTCCTCGACGATCGCGCCCGGTCGCACTGGTCGGCCAGGTGGTACTCCCACAACGTGGCGGCCGCAGCTTCCGCGGCCTGCTGCTCACGCCTCAGATACTCGTCGTACTCCTCGGGATGAGCACGCCGCAACGCCTGCAGCGCCCGGTCTTCGCACCCCTTCAGCTCGCCATGGATGATGACCGACCGATTGGTAAAGCAGTACGGGCACTGGCGCCGCTGAGGCGATCGCGGCCGCGGCGCGGCCGCGCCACCCGTGGTGGCGCCTGGGGGCCGGTCAAGGTCCTCAATAGGCATCTCGCCCATCGGCCCGTCATGAGTAATCATCATGTGCCGCTTTCGATCCCCGCAGCGACAACGCAATCGCCGAATGGCTCACTCGGTCCAGCCCGCCATCGTGGATCGGGGACCCGACGAACCGGCACATCTTCCCGGTCGTGACATCGGCTCGGCGGATGAACCCGTGCTCGCCGCACCACAGCGCCGCCGTGCGCAACTCCGCGTCCCTCGCCTCAGCCGGTAGCGCCTCGATGTAGCGCTCGCACGCCAGCAGGTCCAGCCGGCGCACCTCCCGGCACCCCGAACAGCTGCCGTCGGCATTCCACACCGACCCGCACCCATCCACGTGGGTGTCGCCGGCGTGCCGCCACATCGCATTGAACCCATTGCAGGTCGGGTACGCAGCCCACATCCCCGCCGACCAGCCCCCTTCGGCGCCACTGACATATCGGGCCAACCCGCGTCGATCGAGATTCTGCGCACGCCTTGCCATTACCGGGTGCGTCGAAGACCCTGCAATCATCAGGTCCCCTGAGCGGGCGATCGCTATCAGCACCTTGAAATCGGCGTCGTCAATCACGACGCCGGCAAGGCGGTGAGCCAAAAACACTATTTGGCAGTGGAGTTCTGGCCCGTCGACGTCCTCCACGTCCTTGCGATCGCCACGACGCCACCGACCATCCACACCAGCGCCGCGAGAGCAGCGACCCATAGAGATTTGGGCGACAAGCTCTCGAAGTACTCATTCACGCTGGCTACACCACCCTGGAATGACATGACCGTGATACTCGGCGTCCAGAGGATGACACCAGCGAGAATGAAGCCAACAAAAAGTGCATCGGCATTAGTTGAGCGCCTCACCATGAAGAGCGCCCCGGAGAAGGCCAGCACCGCCAACGCGAGCCAAAACGACCATGCCGGAACAGATGCGCTCAAACTCTCAACGAAATCGGTCACGCTTCATCTCCTATGTTTCGCGGGCCGCGCGCCACCGTTTCGGCGAACCACGCATCCCAGTCAAGCCTCACTACGTTGGGACTCTAGAACTGAACCCGGACACGCGGGGGAATCGCTCACGGGAACGGGCCCGTGATGCAGCCTTCATCACGTCAGACCTACAACAAACCGAGACGGCGCAATGTCACCAGAAAATCTCGTGCTTAACACGTTTAGCCGCACTCGGGGTGAGAACTCCCCGCTATTCGTTGTGCGCGAGGTCTTGCATTGCCGCCTCGTACGGCTCATAGTTCGTGATCTCTGACTCGACGCCAGTGGAGCTGTCGCGGAGCAGTATTCGTGCGCTACCGCCATTCCGTGACACCCGGCGCGCGGCCGCCTCGGCGACAGAGATGTCGGTGTGCGACGAACAGCCGTCTATTGGCCTGGAGGTGTCGATGACGTACGCCTCTGGGAGGGCGTCGTTGCTGAACTGCTTGGTGCCATCAAAGTGGAAGCGCACTTTGTACGGCCGCTTCTGTCCCATCACATCCTCCATGGTACCTAGTGCGACAAAATGGTACCATCTACCCTATGGCGATGAACATCAAAGACCCCGAAGTCGACCGACTAGCAGGCGAACTAGCAGCCCGAATGGGCCACACCAACAAAACCCGGGCCATCCGCGACGCCCTGCGCGCCCAACTATCCATCACCGAATCGCGCGACGGCGGACGAGCCACCCACCTACTCGACATCATGCGCAACGAAATCTGGCCTCTCCTGCCCGGCCGCACCCCCACCACCAAAGCGGAGCGCGAAACGATCCTCGGCTACGACCCCACCACCGGAGTCTGACCTTGATCGTCGACACCTCAGCCCTGATCGCCCTCATCCAGAATGAGCCCGCCGCCGAGCAAGTAGCCGCCGCGCTGGCCAACACCCGCAACCCCGTCATCGGCGCCGCCACGCTCGCCGAAACGCTCATCGTGCTCACCGCACGACAAGGGCCCGTAGCGCGGACCCTATTCGAGCGGCTACGCAGCGAAATCAACCTTGACGTAACAGATTTCACCGCAGAACACGCCTACGCCGCCCAACGCGCCTACCAGCGATTCGGGCGCGGCAACCACAGCGCCAGCCTCAATTTCGGTGACTGCATGACCTACGCCACGGCACAACTCGCCGCCGAACCACTGCTGGCCATCGGCACCGGCTTCCCCCAAACCGACCTCGAATTCGGCGACAGCATCATCGGCTACTGGCCCGTCATCGAAAGCACCGGTCTACGAACATAACTGGGAGCGCAGCGACCCCCCTTTGCGCTACAGCCCGTTGGCCGTTCGTCGACCCACCGCCTCAGTGAGCGCATCCAGCTCCGCCAGCACGTCGCTCGCCGCCCAGATCCGGTTGCGCGACCCACCCGACAACACCTCCAGGACACCGGCCTCGACCAACCGGCCCAATGCCCGATAGGTGCTGGTATCAATGGTTCCCGTCAACCGCTGCGCAGTCTCCGCGCCGAACACCGGCGTCCCCAACAGCGCATCGATCAAAGCCTCATCAGCCGAACCGGCCCTCGGCCGCGCCAACTCTCGCCACCGCTGCGGCAACTCCGCCAACCGTCGAGCCGACTCCTGCGCAGCAGCACTGGCATGCACCGCCGCGGCCGACACATAGGCCACCAGGGCGTCAACGTCACCGCGGCGATAGTCTCCCAGCCGCGCGAAATACGTCTGCGTGTCCGCGAGCATCACCGATGCGATCGGCACCGTCACCACCCGCGTCAAACCGCGCCGCCGCAGGACCGCCGACAGCATCGCCCTACCGATACGACCGTTGCCGTCGATGAACGGGTGGATCGACTCGAACTGGGCGTGCACGATCGCCGCCTGAGCGACGGCCGGAAGATCATCCCGCGCGGCGAACACCATCAGGTCCTCCATCAACGCCGCCACCAGATCCGGTGGCGGCGGAACGAAACCCGCTCCCAGGGGCGAGAAATCGCTTCCACCGATCCAGTTCTGCACACTGCGCAGCGCCCCCGGCTCACCGGCATACGGATCAGGCGCCATCAACAGTGCATGCGCACGCAGAATCTCAACCAGCCCGATCGGCCCAGCGGCCGCAGATGCCACCAGCTCACCAAGGGCTTCCACGGCGGCGAGCTGAGACCGGGCGGCCTCGGTGGCCTTACCGCCGGCCGCGGCCTTGCCGAACGCACGCCAGCCGGCGTCGATCTGCTCGATCCGCGAGGACGCCACCGACTCGCTGCGCAGCAGAAAATCCCCCACCGGGGCCAGGTACTGACCCCAACCGGCCTCCAGGCGCGCAACCTCGATCAGCGCCGCATCGTGGGCCCGGGCCACCACGCCAGCCGGGTCGTAGCTCAGCTCGGCGATCACCGGGGGTATAGCCGCGGTGTACTCGACCAGCATGCGATCGTCTCGATTGCCCTGGCGTCCACGCGGAACCCAGGGACGCGTCTCGTAGCCATGCGCTGGCCAATCCATATCGCACCTTCTCGTCACAAACGCCGTGTACACCCACGGTAGCGCACGTTAGTGACAAAAAGTGTGGCACACAGATCTGGCGCCGGGCCGGTGGCGCAGCTCCCGGGCGACTACGCGACGGCGGCCGCCGGGCTCAGCGGAGCGCCCGCCAACCGCGACGCATACAGCAGGTCCGCGCAACCTTCCGCGCTTCCGTAGTCGCGCAGGCACAGCACAACCTCGGCCGCGCGCGCCGACGCGAGAAGCCGAGCGGGCGGCTCCGCGCCACCTTGGCCGGCGTTGCTCATCGCCATCTGGTATCCGATCAGCGCCATGAATCGCTGTTTGGCGACATCCGCCCACAGCGCCTCGGGGATCGGCTGCTGTTCCTCGAACAGCTCGATGACCTGCTCAGCCGCCCCGCCGCCCAGGTGCCCGGCGTTAGCGGCCATGTGCATGTGGCGCGCCGCCACCCGCAGCCGGTCCTCTTCGCTGAAGGCGTTGGCCTGCCGCCACTCCCACGGCATCGCGACCGCGCACCGATGCAGCATCGACATATCGGGGCCCGTGGTCCTATTGACCTCTTTCGGGTTGACGCTGACCGGGCGTGCACCGACAACGCCGGCCCAGTCCATCACCCGATCCATCGGCAACGACGACGCGAGCGCCAGCACCCGCGAACCCGGAGCTGCCTGCTCGCGGGCCTCGGCCTGGCGCACCACGACCTCCAGGGGGTTGGCGCCTCCGGCTTCGGCTGAGGTCTTGGTCAGTTCGTGGCCGATGATCGGATCCGTGACCGACAGCCGAACATCGTGCGGGATCCGTACACCTAGCGGGATGTAGGACGCTCCCTCGCTGGTGGCCATCCACGCCGTGATCGTGCCGCCGCGCTCCCAAATCAGCGACACCGCATAGTGAATGTCGATGTAGCCCGTGCCGAGAGTCTGGGCAACCAAGGCCTTGATGACGTCGTGGCCGGCGTCCATCGCTTGATCGAAAATCACGTCGCCCGTGGCGCCGTCGGTGCCGATACCGCGGATCGACGAGTGCGGCACCGCCACGGGCGCCAACGTTGAACCCGCCGCGCCAGCCGCGCTCGCCTGCGGGACACCACCACCGACCGGGCCCGCGGCCGGCGACGTCGGAGTCGCGGCCGGAGCCGAAGGCGCGCCACCACCGCTGGCGGTCACCGGGTTCACTGGCCCCACACCACCGGCAGGAGCTGCCGGCATCATGCCCATCGGCGCGCCGCCGCTGACCGGAGCGCCACCGACCGACGCTGGCGTCGTTGCCGCGGCAGCAGGAGACGCCGCGGCCGGCGCCTGAGCGGCCGCATGCGCGACGTTCTGCGCGACATTGGAGCCGACGTTGGTGGCGGTATTCACCGCATTGCTGGCCACGTTGACCGCACCCGAGGCCATCTTCGCCGACGTGTCCGCGATCCCCGATCCCAAGCTCGCCATCCCCGGAGCCCGCCCAGCAGCATTCGCCGCAGCGTTGGCACCAGTCCCGGTCCCTGCGCCGGCATTCGCGCCGTTGGCATTGGCCATCTGACTCGACTGCGACGCCGAAGCAGGATTCGATGCGCTACTCGATGCCGGAGACGATGACGACGCAGGCGACGACGACGAACTCCCCGACGACGCCGGCTGCATCATCTTGCCCAGCACAGAACTCGGATTACTGCTGCTACCAGAAGAACTCGGAGACGGCGAAGACGGAGCCGAAGCTGCCGGTGGCGACGAAGTCTGCGGCTTACCAGCTTCGTGAGGCTCTATCTTGTCGGGCTGCTTGAAGGCGGTCTGCTGAACATTGTTCTCCGGCTGGCCTTGAGTGTTGTTGGCCGCGTTCTGCGCGGTGTCCGTGCCGCCAGCTTGTCGGAGGTTATCCCCAGTGCTGGTGTAGTCAACTGGCTTAATCCCTCCCGGCGATGCGGGCGCCGGCGGCGCTGGGGCCGCAGGCAGGCCACCCATATCGGGGATGCCCCCCGACTGGGGAAGTATGTGATTGACGAAAGGCGCCGCCCACTGGGAGATGTCAGTCGACAGAGCTGTCACGGTCCCGGCACCTTGCGAATCCCGCGCCATCGCATGCGATTTGGCGAGTGCCACGATCGCCGCAATGGCGCTCTGCAACTGACTTTCGATGGCCGCAACCGCTGGCTCCCCAGCGAGTGGGTTGGCGCGAGCCACCGCCTTCGCCTTCTCGGCGTTCTCGCGCGAGGTCTTGATGTTCTCCTCGGCCTGCTTCACGATCTCAACAAGATCCGACTTTGTGGAATGCAGCTCGTTGGCCGCCCAATGCGCCTTCTTTGAGATGTGCCGGTAGGCCTCAATCCTATTCTGCAGGGCCGTCTCTCGACCCATCGCCAGGCCCCGAGCTGAGTCGATAAACGCGCCCTCCATCGGACCGAGAATGTCCTTTATATCCGCCTGGGTGTCCAGCTCTTTGAACAGCCGATTGGCGGCCTGCGAGAAATCCATCGCATACCCGGACCACGACATCACGCTCTGCGCCGGCCACGACCCAGCGAGAATCTCGGCCGAATGCTCGGTCGTCGGCATCATGACCTCACCAAAAGCCAACGCGCATAATCCTTTCGACTAGGGCGCCAAGCGTGTGCACAGGGCAACCATCTGATCCGAGGCCTCTACCGCGAGGTCGTGAGCATTCCCTGCAATGGGCTCGAACTTGGTGTAGGAGTCGCCCAGAACTCGAAAGGCCTTCGCGGCGGTGTCAGCGGCGTTAGCAAGAACCGGCGTAGTGCCGGGAGCGATCTTCGCGCGCAGGGCTTCACTCGCCTGGGTGTAGTACCCGCCCGCCGTTCTTACCGCACCGGCCCATTCGGGATTCTGCTGCACTGCTGGATCGAGAACCTTCACGCCGGCGGGCAGGATGGATAACGCTTCAGTGGCAGACTTCGTTGGAGCCTGCGTAGCGATGAAACCCTCTTGGCAGGTCTGGCGGTTCGCCTGATCCACCGGCAGCGGTGCGGGCGCGGAGGGAGTGGGTGCAGCGACAGTCACTGTCACAGGTGCCGCAGCTTCTTGCGGCTCGGATGTGTCCCGAAGCTGGACCGTAATGACGGCGGCGGCCGTCGAGGCGATGAGTGCGCCAATCACCCCTGCGACAATCAGAACTGGCCACCGCTTCCTGTTACTCGGTGGTCGATGAGGCGGTGGATACCCCAGAGGCTGCGGTGGATACTGCGGTGGATACCCCGGTGGTTGTGGAGGGGGAAACGCCGTGTCTACCCCAAATCGGTTGGGGTTCATTGGCATAGCCAATCCATTGCTTGCTGACTCGTCCGGAAGACAGCAACTGAGTTACCGCTTGCGGGGTCGAAGGAACGGTAGGCCTCCGAGAGCGTTCGTAGCGAACTGACCGTTGTGTCCGCTACTCCCGCCAGCGATGAACTGGCGCCCGGCGCGATTTGCGACTCGAACGTGTCCGCCGCCTGGCCGAATAGGCTGCTGGCGCGGGTCACTGACGCCTTCCAGGCCGGGTTGTTCTGAACCGCTGGACTGGTGACGTCCGTGCCATCGGGGATGACCTTGAGGGCGGCCGTTCCCGCGGTCACCAACCTGTCGGCGGTTCCCCACGCGTGACAGGTCTGCGCGTCAGCCTGGGCAGCGGGCAGCGCCGCTGGTGCGGGCGGCGGCCCAGCGGTCTCGGTGACAGTGGGAGGCGCCGGCGCTGCGGCAGTGGAGGGTGCCGGGGTCGCAGCGACAGTGATCAGAGTCGTGACCAGGCCGGCCACAACCGCGCCGACACCTGCAGCGGCCGCGACCGCGGGCCAGCGCCGGCGGGGCTTCTGCGGAGCCGGTGGGTACGGCTGCTGCGGAGGCCACGTCGGGTATGCCGGGGGCGGCGCGATCGACGACATCCTGATCCCTCTCTGGTCCTGTCCTTGCTGCTCTCTATCTAGATTGGCGCTACACCGCCGGAAACACCAGACCCTGGTCCGGCGCCACCACCGCCGAAGTCGGGCCATACCGGCTGGGGTACGCCCCACTCGTCGGGCTCCCAGTCAACGTCTTCGTCGAGGCCCCAGGGCCCCTCCGGGACCGGGGAAGACCCGAAGCTCGCGGGCTGCACACCGGGGTCGGACGGCCCGACTGGAGGCTTGACCTGCGGCATCGGGAACTCGCTACTGCGCTCCATGTCCTGGGCGCCCGCGACGTCCTGCTGCTGCAGCACCGGAGGCCCCTCGATCAGCGCTGCCTGCTGCTTAGTCGCCCACGTGGAGTCGAGCGAGTCGACCTTGGTCCGCAGCACTTCGCCCTGCGTGGACACCAACGCCAGGGCAGCATCGAGCTGCGACATCGCCGCAGGGGGCGGCGGCGGAATCGGCGGGATGGTGCTGCCGGTCAGTGTCTGCCCTGCTTTGCCCGCTGCGGATTCCAGCTGATCCATCTGGATCTTCACTGTGGTCTGTGCGCCCATGCCTGCATTGTCCCAGCATCTGGCGACATTGGAAACCGCTTAGTGTCACTAGCTGGGCAGACGGTGAACAACCCGAGTTATGTGCACGGAGCGGACTAGGCAGGCCGCCGCTTTCAGCGAACCCGAGCCGAGCTGGCTGGGGGCTTGCACTGGAGGACTCGCCGACGACGACCAGGGTGCTGGCAAAGGACCCACCTCTGTGCGTGCGGAGCGCACTACGTGCCGGGCCCCTGGCTTCGACACACCTCGGACCCACCTCTGTGCGTGCGGAACGCACACTAAGTGACCAGCGCTAATGAACGCTGGTCGGCTGTTTTGAGGTGATCGGCCGATTGCTCGGCTGAGGTGGCCGCACCGGTGTGGTGTGGTCTTCCCGCGTCGGTGACCTGGCGCTGTCGTCCCGCGGGTGCGGGGGTGGGCGTTGGGTCTCTTCGGGCGTTTTGCGTCTCCCCAGTGTCGGAGGCGACGGCCACCACGGCGTGGGTGGCGATGTTGATTGCGGCGTTGACGTCTCGATCGAGCTTGAGGCCGCACGCTGCGCAGTGAAACACACGCTCGGACAGGCGGAGCTTGGATCTCGCGCCGCATGTCGAGCATGTCTGGCTGGACGGATACCAGCGATCGCAGATCGCGAGGGTGGATCCGTACCAGCGGGTCTTGTATGTCAGCTGCCGGCGGAGTTCGCCGGGCGCTGCGTCAAGGATGGAGCGGTTGAGCCCGGATTTCGCGCGGACCTTCGTGCCGGGTTGTTCGACGGTTCCGCGGGCTGAGCGGGTCATGCCAGCGACGTTTAAGTCTTCGATCGCCACGGTGGCCCATCCTGTGGCGAGGCGTTTGGTGAGGGTGTGCAGCGTCGTGGCGCGCTGTTCGGCGATGTGGTGGTGGACCCGGCCGACTCGGGCGGCTGCACGTCGCCGGCGCGTGGAGCCTTTCTTCGTGCGGGTCAGTGCGTGCTGGGCCTTGGTGAGTCGGGTGCGGGCGTGGTTGAGGTGTCGGGGGTTGTCGATGAGGTCGCCAGTGGATAGGGCGGCCAGGCGGTGCACGCCGGCGTCGACTCCGACTGTGCCGGCGGCGCGTTGACGCCGCGAGGGTGCAGCTGTGGCTGCGGGGCCCTTGGTGAGGATGCTGGCGTACCAGCGGTGGCCGCCGCGGCTGATGGTGACGGATTGGATGACCACGCCGCGGTCGATGGCCCTGCAGAGGCGTTTGGTGGATTCGTGCAGGCGCAGGGATCCGAGGCGGGGCACGATGATTCGGCGGTACCCGGCGTCGGGTCGTATCGACGGTCTGTGGACGTCGTGGTGGATGCGGAACGAGTCGCGGGAGCGGTGCTTGCTCTTAAACCGCGGCTTCCCGACCCGTTGACCGTTGCGGTTGCCCGTGATCGAGGAAAGCCAGTTGCCCCAGGCGATGTCGGCGTCGGCGAACGCGGATTGGAATGCGTAGGTGGAGACGCTGTGCCACCACGTGCAGGGGCCGTCGGCGCCGGTGCGGTCATCGCCCTTGGCTTCGTTGAGGGCTTTCTGGATGGCCGGCTTCGTCGGGATCCGCGGGGCCCGCGCAGCAGCGGCTTTCGGGTCCACGCCCTGCTCGACGAGCGCGGCGATGGTGGCCCGACGCTCGTCGAGCGCGGCGAACTTGGCGGCCAGGGCGTGGTTGTAGGCCCAACGGGCGGCGCCGGCGTGCTGACGGACCTGCTGCTCCTGAGCGGGCGTGAGGTCGAGCGCGAACCGGTACGCGCGTAGCTCGACGTCGCCGGTGCTCATGTCCGGAACTGTAAGGCCGGGGTGCGACATCTTGAGCGATCAGTTGACGGTGCGGATCTGGAGGCGTTGCGCCTGCGTATTCAGCCGGACGTCGAATGAGGCGATGAGGCAGTCGTTTTGACGTTCAGCGGTGTAGAGCACGCAGCAGTCGGGCAGCTTGAGTCCCGTCTGCGCGCGCAGCTCGGCCAGGGGCCCAGCGGCGTTCGCGTCGAGGCCGTGGGTCTGGATCGCCAGGGTGTCGAGTGCTTGGCGGAACGCGTCGGTTTGTCCGACGCGGGCTGGGCCTACGAGGACCTCAGCCAAGGTGATGGTGTTGACGACGAATTGGTGGTGTTCGTGTTCGGCGAGGAGTTGGCTCGCCCGGGAGTGGTGGGGATCGGCGGGCTGGAAGTGGGCGATCAGCACGCTGGCGTCGAGGACGATCATTCGGGCCAGTCCTGGCGGAGGTCGTCGAGGTATCCGGGTGGGAAGGCCTCGGGGAACATGCCGCTGGTGGAGGCGATCGCCTGCAGGCGCTTCTCGGTGGCGTCGGTGAGCGCATGTTCGCCGGTCAGAATCAGCTGGCGCAACAGCTCGCCAGGCTTGTCGGCGAGGTGGGGCCATGTACGGCGGGCCGCGTCGAGCGCCTGGGCGATCTCATCGGTTTCGGTGATGGCGTGGCGCCGGCGAGCTGTGGGCACCCATCCAGTGTAACACCGGCAACGCTACGGTGTGACACCTCCGGCGCGTTGCCTGGATCGCCGCCGGATAACTCAACGACTTTTCGAGTAGCTTTCGAGTAGCTTTCGAGTCCGGCATGTTTGCCCTGGTACAGGCCCTTTCCGGGCCCGCTAAACACACGAGGAACTTTTCTAGTTCCTTTAGAGTGGCTCGGCGACGTGCCCCTGAGCAGACCTGCGCCGCACAGAACGGTGGCATCTATGTGGCTCAGGCGGCGGCTGGCGGCCGGCGGCGCGGAGTCTGGCTACGGTCCTGCCGTGCACCAGGTCTGCAGTCTGCTCAGGGTCGCCTGAATCGCGGCAGCGGTCTGGCCGCTGCAGCCCTCTTCGAGTTCGCGTGAGGCCTCGCGCAGGCTGGCTGCAGCGTTGGCCAGTTCCTCGTCATTGCGGTGTGCGGGCAGCTCGGTGGGCAGCGGTGGGCGCTCGTCGAGCGTGCTTCCGTAGTCGTAGAGGAAACTGATGCGCCTCAGATCTTGGGCGAGCCAGGCGACGCACGTGGCACCTTGCTGCAGTTCCGGCTGATCACCGCACCGGAGCAATGCTGCGTGGGCCTCGTCGAGTGCTGCGGCGCTGCGTGCGCTGGCCGCAGAGTTCCATGTGACGATGTTGCGGTTCTTGTGGTCGGTGTCAGCGCGGGCTACTGCCTGGCGATAGGGCAAGCCTTCGCGCTTTTGGATGGCGCGAGCGGCTGAGGTGCGGGCGTTGTTGCGCGGCTTGGCTTTACGGGCGGGACTCATGGTGGGCCTTCTTTCGACGTGCGGACACCGGGTGACTGATGGGCGTCCCATGACCGCCCTGCGTGGTGTTCGTTTGTCGTGGGTGTTGGCTCCACTGCCGCATCGCCCCGAGGGCGTGGCCCGCTGGTGGATTTCATGGGGATCCGGTGCGCGGGTTCCCGCCGAACGGCGCGGCGATTAGGTCGAATGATACAGCTGCGGGTCCGCTTGGGACGTGCGCGATGTGGCACCGGGTCGATGGCCCGGACCGCCGATTCAGAGCGCGGGTTCTGTGATCGCTTCGTGATGCAGGCTGCATCACGCGCCGGGGGTATCGGCGCTCGGGCTCGGGGTGTCGGCCATGCCGGCGCAGGTTGGTGGCAGTGCTGGTATCAGATTGCCGTCAGGGCCGACGGTGTAGCCGTTCGGTGGTGGAAGTGGTAGCGGGACAACGGTTCCGCCTGTTTCGGCGGCGTACTGGTGGGCTTCGGTGTCTTCTGCGTCGGTGAATGCGCGGATCGCGTCGGGTCGGCCCGGCACCCGCACCAGCATCGTGAAGTCGGCGATCTCGACCGGCTCGGTGCGCCTACGTGGCTTCTGCACGGTGTGGTGGGGGTGGGCGTCAGCGGTCATCAGGGCATTGTCCCGGCCGGGACTGACACCGGGTACGGGTTGGGCAGGTCGATGCCGTGCGACAGGCCGTGCTCGGTGTAGACGGCGCGGCGAGTGGTGCTGTTGTAGTTGGTGATCGTGGCGTACGGCAGGTCGCCAGTGCGCCACTGCCGTAGCCAGCCCGGATCGGTGGGCAACGGCGTGGCGATGTTGTTGATGTCGATGGCCAGGCCGGTGAAGTCGTCGGATAAGAGGCTGGCGACTTCGGTGCTGATGACGATCGGTAGTGGGTGGCCGGCGGCGGCCAGGGCGGCGTGCACGACTACGGGCAGCTCTGGTGTGAGGTGAGAGTCGAACAGCAGCAGAGAGCCGCTGAGGTCCTGGGCGGCAACGACTTCGGGCTGCCGGATCATGGAGATCGGTGTTGGAGCGCCGGGGTCGTAGGCGATGTCGATGAGGGCGTCTCGGGCGTCGAACAGGCCGCGGAACACTCGGGTGAGGTCAGCCTGGCGGTAGCGGTGCGGAGGCAGTCCGGCGATCTCCAGCAGTCTGGACCAGCTGGCCGTTGAGGGGCCGTGCGGGCGAGCGAGCAGGGCGATCCCATTGGGGGTGTCGAGCTTGTCTGGAGTGTCGCCGAGGTCGATCGCGGCGGCCAGCAGTGTCAAGGCGACCGCCATGTCGTCGTCGGCGGCGAAGCTTCGTCCGATGATGGGGCGCAGGCGGCGGGTCAGTGTGAGTGCCTGGCTGAGGCTGGTGATGCCGGGCAGAGGATCGATGGCGACGGGGGTCCAACGATGGTCGCCCGAGTCGGGGTGGGCGGCGACGGTGCAGACGGCGCGGCCGGAGTCGTTGGTGATGCCACTCCACTGGCCGGCCAGTCGGCCCAGGGCCAAGCGTTCGTCGTCGTCGAGGGCGCGGATGTCGATGAGCGTGGTCCTGCGGGCCGCGACGATCATGGGGAAGAAAGCAGCTGCGGGGGCGGTTGACGCGATCCTGTTGACGCTGATGAGGACCGACCCGTCGGCGAAGTACCCGAGGCGGCAGGGGTCCCAGTCGGAGGCTTCGTAGGGCTTGTAGGTGACGGGATGCTCGTCGTTCAGGGTGGCGCGCAGAGCGGACTCGGCGAAGTCGGTGGGCCACTCGAAAGCGGCGTCGAGCTGCGCGAGCGCGGAGTCGGTCAGATCGTGTGGTTGTCCACTTTCGATCTGGCCGAATCGTTGGCGGAAGGTGTCGGCCTTGTCGGCCAGGTCGGCCTGGGAGCGGGCTCCGCGGGCCTCTTTGACGAACTCGCCGAATGCGGGGGTATTCAACATTCCCCCACAGTAACGTCAACGTCGGACACGCGTTATTTCCTGTTATTCGCGCAGTTCGGCGATCCGCAGAGTGTGCGGTTCCCAGGGCGCTCAGCGGGCTGCAGGCGCGGCAGGTGCGAGCCGGAAGCAGCGTGAGTTGCAGTAGCCGGCGGCCGTTGACGGGTTGGCGAGGGGCTGGGCGCATGTACGGCAGGCCGCAGGGTGCGGGCAGGTGCAGTCGTCGGGCCACTGGTGGCCGCAGGTGGCGCAGGCCAGCGGCAGCGGCACATTGACGTAGCCGGATGGCGCCTGGCGGCTCATGTCGAGGGCGCTTCGCTGTCCAGGTCGATCACGGGCGACCAACGTGGGGTGTGGATCCGCGCGACGGCGGCGGCCCGAACAGCCGGGTGGCTTCGCGATCCCAAATCTCGTCCATGCGCCTGGACGCCGCCGCGTAGGCCTCATCAGCGGCCTGCTTCATGGCGTACAGCCGGACCTGCTCGGCCTTGACCTCCGCATAGTCGGGAGCCGACTCCACCGCTTCGGTCAACGTGCGGGCATCAAAATCAGGCCTGCTCATCGAGCCTGTCCCCCTCGTCGGTAGCTGCTTCCGCCAGGCGGGACGGGACTGGCTGCAGGTGGCGCCGGCTCCGGCCGGGGGTGCGGCGTCGTGGGGTCCAGAGGACGACGGCGGGGAACGCCTCGGGCGGGAAGTAGTCGGTGGGGTGGGACTCGGTGCTGCCGGGGGAGAACCACTCCTGGTCGAGCTGCCAGACGAGGCGATTGCGGGCGCCGAGAGCGGCTCCGCGGAACTGGACGACCGACATGGTGGGCAGTAGCGCCAGCTCCGCAGTTGAGCGGATGGTCGACATCGTGAAGTCCTTTCCCGGCCGGGCCGCTGCGCAATGTGAGGCGTCGGGTCGAATCTAAGGGCCGGAATGGACACCGTTCAGAATCGCGGCTGCGCCAACCAATAGGCGCGACCGGCGCGGCTGGTGGCGCGCGCCAGAGTGCTGGCGCAGTGGGGCGCACGCGCCGGCGCAGGGTTGGCGCGCTGCGCCAGGGTTAATCCGCGGAGCCGGATCGGGATTTCCCGAAAGTGTCTGTGCTGGGACTGACAATTGGGTGCATGGACCATCCGCACCTCGACGATGGCGGCACGAAGCAGACCGCCCAACGTCGTGACCAGCCCCCGCGGTCTTATCCGTATTGGGTGTACAACGACGAGGACTGGGAGGTGATGACTCAGCTTCCGTCGGGGTTTCTTGTCTGCCCAGAGCCGGGCTGTCCCGTGCAGTTTCAGGTGCCTCGCAGCAACGCTAACGGGACGCGGTGGCTGGCGCGGCGCTCCGATTCCAACTGCTCGCACGCCAATTCGCGCCGGCCTTCGGGTGGGGGTGGGTTGATGTCGCAGAAGCATCGCTGGTTTCAGGTGGAGATTGTGCGGATGCTTCGGGCCAGGGGCGTGGAGGCTGTGCCGGAGCACGCGGCAACGGATTCCGATATCTACGTGCCGGCGGCCGATCTGTCGATCGAGGTTCAACGCTGGGATACGAAGTTCGATCAACGCACCGAGGCGCGGCTGAAGAACGGCGCACGGGCGGTTCTCTGGCTGGTGCCCGATCCCGACTCCGGTGCGGTGGGGCGGAGTGGTCCGGAGGCGAGCAGCAGGCTGGGCAAGGCGGTGTTCAAGTATCCCGGCGCGAAGGTCAAGGTGCATCACGTGAGGTCTCGGTATCAGCCGCTGCGTCCTTGGATCAAACCAGCCGAGAACGAGTTCGCCGCAATGTCGGTGTATGCCACCGCCGCACGCCTCGACGAAGCGGCTGACGGGCCGGCGCTGCGTACCGGATATATGTCATTGGAGGAGTTCCTTGGCGAGATCATCGACGGTCGCCGTCAGTGGTGTCCGCCGGGGACCCCAGGTCTGCCTCGTGCTGGAGCTGCATGGGCTCTGACGTCCGATTTGGAGACAGTCCAGGCGCACGCGCGGCAACTCCTTCCGCCCTCATCGAACGATTTGCCGGTCCCCGTGGAGCGGCCGAATGCACCTGCCGCTCAGCCGTTTCCGATTAGTGCTCCAGTGCCAGTAGTGCAGCCGGCACCGCCACCGAGGGCATTTGTGCCGCCGCCGCGGATCGAGTCGAGGCCTGTTCCTGCTCCGCCCCCACGTCCGAGCGCGCCTCCGCCGCCTCCCCCGCTGCCGAAATGGTGGCTGAAGGTACGCGCGTGGTTCCTTGACGAGTGACAGGCGCGTTCGGGAAGCCGGTCACCGTCGCGGATTCGCCACGGGCGCGGGGTGCGCGGCTTTGTCGCGGGCGACTGCCTCCATGAGGCTGCGCGCGTTCTCGGGTGATCGCAGGAGGTAGACCGTCTCTTGCCAGGAGTCGTAGTCGTCGGCGGACATGAGCACGGCGTCACCGGCTTTGGAGGTGATGCGCACGGGTTCGTGGTCGGTGTTGATCTGTTCGAGCAACGGAAAAAGGCGTTTCCGAGCTTCGCTGGCGCTGATGAACATTCCCGCTCCTCAAACCCGCTGTCTGCAATGTGATTTTACGGAGGCGTTGGGTGGGGCGCGGTGCGCCACGTCGTGATCGTCCCGTGATGCAGGCTGCATCACCGCGGCTGCCGATATATGGTGTTGATTCCATATGCCGTTGATACCATACTGGCGTGGTGAACGTCGACATGCCGGAAGAGTTCTTCGGCTGGCTCGACCGTATGGAAGCCAAGGCCAAGGCCGGTGACGAGAACGCCCGACGAACGCTCGCCCGCGCCGTCGATGCACTGAACCAACTCCGACGCCTAGACGGACCCCCTGAAGGGGAGACCCCGGACCTCAAGCGGGTCCGTCAATCGAAGCGCTACCCGGTGTGGCGAACAGCCCACCCGTTCGACCCCAAAGTCGCCTTCCGGCTCATCTGCTGGTTTCCGCCTGGCACTGACGCCGTGGTCGTTGCCCTCTTCGGGGCAGACAAGGCGCGCATGGGAGATGTGTTCTACGCCAGTGTCGGCAACCGCGCGGACGTGGCGATTGACCAGTGGCTGCTGCAGCAGCGAGAGAGTGAGCAGAGAGGTGAGGACAGTGGCGAGTGACAAGGATGGGCCTACGCGTTTCCGTAGCGCTAACGACCGAATTGCGCAGCTTGTCGACGATCCGCTGATCGCCGACGATGTGCGCGAGTTCGCCGGCGAGCGTGAGCGGGTCAACGAGATCCATGCCAGGGGGCTGGCGGACATCCGGAAGGCCTCGAAGTTGACACAGCAGCAGATGGCTCAGCTGCTGGGCACCGATCAGGGCACGGTCTCAAAGATCGAGCGGCGGGAGGACCTACTGCTCTCGACGCTTCGGCAGTACCTCGCGGCGACCGGGGCGGTGCACCCGAAGATCGTCGTCGAAAAGGACGGCGTGGAGATCACGCTTGATCTGGACGCCTTCCAAACCGCGCCGTAAGCAGCGTCAGCGCGGGATGAAGTCGTCGGCGTCGAGGACCATCGGGCGGGCCGCGATCTGGAGCTGGCGCCACACCAGCGCGTTGGTGTCGACGTCGGCAGCCGGGTCTTCCACGTCCGCGCCGGCATCGGCCATGAGGCGCGATAAGGCCTGGGCGAGGTCCTCGACGGTGTTGGTCGGGCGGTCCTTCTTGTACGGCAGCGGCCACACCACGCCGCAGCTGTCGGAGAAGAATGCCGCCCCGTCGGCGATGTAGGCCTTGCGCAGTACTCCGCGGGCGGGCACCGAGGTGCCGCAGGTGGCGATGACCGTCTCGCCAGAGGCGACGACCCAGCAGTCCGGCCAGTCCGAGTCGACGAAGAACCCGGTCGGCGCCAGGTGGTCCTCTGGGCCGAGTTCGGTCGCCAGGGTCGAGAGCGCGAGCTGGAATCCGATCTCGTCGCGGCGCGCGGTGGAGGCCGGGCGGAGCCGGTCGAGCCAGAGGCGCACCACGGTGTTGTCGTGGTGGGCGGGCTTGATGACGTGGGTCTTGTGGGCGATCGGGTAGCCGCCGGCGACGGCCGCGGCGCGGGCGGCGACGAGCGGGTTGGCGATCTGCTGGTGCAGGAACAGTGCGGTCTCGCCGGCGGTGCGGGGCCGGGGTGCTTCGGGGTTGAGGGAGGCGAACGCGGCCTGCGTCAGTCCGGGGAACGGTCCGTAGGTGGCGGCGGACTCGAGTTGGCTGCACAGCTCGTACTCGATGGCGTGGATCATTTTGGCGACGGTGTGGCGCAGCCCGGTGGAGCTGTCCGGGGTGAGGACGTCCAGTAGCGCGGCTGGGTCGCGGTCGGCGGTGGCCGGCGCGATCGCCAACGGGTCATCGCCGGGCCGCCACGCCAACATCGCGTCGCGTTCGCGGAGCCCCTGGGGCCACCAGGGGACGTCGGTGCGCAGCAGGTTGGCGACATCGCCCCACACGCCGTGCTGGACGCCGTGGACGCCTTCGACGCCGCCGCCCAGCATGACCCGCCGGCCGTCGGCGACCCACACACCAGGCTGGGCTCTGCGGTAGCCGCGGGGTGCGTCGCGGCCGGTGGGGATGACGACAGCGCTGGCCCAGCTGAGCTGGCTCATGAGCCGGTACGCGGCCTCGGGAGTGGTGGCGCCGGGGCAGTCGCGCACCGGGTAGCCGACCGCGATGTGGCCGCGGCCATCTGGCGGATCCCAGGCGTGCACGACGAACTCCTGTCCGCCCGGGCCGATCTCCACCGCTGTCGCGTACAGCATGCGGGCCGGCCATGTCGGGGCCGCCGGCAGCGGGAACAGGCGCGGGATCCAGGTGACGTGGCTGGGCGTGACCTCGGCGATGTAGTTGTAGACGTCGGCCAGGCTCCACTGCATCTCGACGTGGCGGCTCGGTGGGAACGCCGCGAGAAACCCGGGCAGCACACGCAGGACGCCCTCGTCGACAGCGAAGATCTCCCCGACCGTCTCAGCGGTGAGGGTGCGGCGGTACCACTGGGTGTGGGCCGTCCATTCCTCGGGCGTAACCAGTCTCATGCGCGCGTCCGTCCGGATGTTGCGGTCCTCGGTCTCACTGGGATTCTCTCACCGGATCCGGACAGAACTACGGGCCGAGCACCCTGTATTTTCTGCCGGTTCCACCGGACCGACGTACCGCCCAGTCATTCGTCACGTGACACCTGAAGGCCAGTCGGTCAGCCCCCTGGGACTTTCGCGCGACCAGGACGCTGCACCCTTCCCCTGTGGACCTTGGGTTGACCGCCAACAACAGGTGGATGGTTCGACGAACTCCGGGAAGGATGATCGCAGCGCCGACCGCGATTGCCCCTCTGACGATTGGGTTCCAGCAGTCGTCGGCGGCGACGCAGGTGAGGAAGGTGAGGGCCATGACGGAGACGAGCGCATCTGCCGCTGCCGAAGAGCAGGTGGTGTACCAGCGCACGATCTTCATCAATCCGGCGGTGACCCGCCAGTGGGTCAGCATCAAGGTGTTCAGGTTGGCAGCCGATGTCGATGATCGCAGCGCGTTGGCCGCGATGATCGCCCATGTGCGTTACCGCGACAGCTACGCCGGCACCGGGGACACCGACATGGTCGACAAGCACGGCCCGTACTGGTTGGACGCGATCACTCCGCAGACTTTCGTCGTGGTCAACCCGGCCGCGGCCGACACGGTGATCCGTACCTGGGCCGTGTATTTCGTACCCTGGCCCGCCGGTGATCGCGAAGCTATGGATCGGGAGGTGTACGCCCGCATCCAGAACGCCACGGTGATCTATCAGTTGCCCGATATTCGCGCGACCGCTCAGCACGACTGGGGCGAGATCGTCGGGAGCGACGGCGGCTTCCACGAGTACGTGATGTTCGACCGGGCTGCAAGCGAGTTGGCGTTGATGGTGGCCAGCGACGACTAACTGTGCTGTTCAATGACATTGGTTACCTCGGCTGGACACGCGACGCATGAAGGCTCAGGGCGATTCGGAGTCTCGTCATCGCGTCCTCACAACTCGGCTTCCGGGCCGTAACTGGGCTCAGACGTCGAGGAAGTCTGCGACGTTTTGGCGGGACAGGCGCCAGGGCGGCGGGCCACTCAGCGCCCGGGCGAGCCTGGGGATCGCGCGCTGATCCCCGCGGGGGTGCTCGATGTCGGCGTCAGCGTGTTTCCGTAATGCGTACAACGCGTGCGTCAATCCCGCGTTGCTCCAATTGCCGCTGGCGGCGTACGGAAGCGGCCACGCGATGCCGGCACTGTCGCGGAAGAACGTCACGGTCTCCTCCTGCGACTGGTTGATTTCTGCCTCGACCAGCCGACCTGTTGCGGCCAAGGATCGGGTGCCGACGGTGTAATGGATGTCGCCCGTGGCGGTTCGTACAGCCCACGATGCCTGGTTGAAGGGGTCGATGAGTGGGGTCAACGTCGCTCGGTCTGGTGTTGCCCACCCGTTCGCCGGTACGCCCATTCGTCCGTGGGTGCGGACGAATTCATGTGCGACGGTCCAGCCGTCGGCCGGTTCCAGTCGGTTGACCCACTCTTGCGCGAGGTCCCCGCGTGCATCCGCGGGGAGCCAGCGCGTTTCGAGCATGACCGGCCGTGTCTCGGGAAGGCGCCGCAGAAGGTCGGCCGCGGTCGCGTTCCCAAGAGATGGCTGTCGGAGTAGCCACGCGAGTTCGGTGGCAGCGAGAGGGTCCGGCACCTCTGCTCGACTGAAGACCGGGACCGCAGCCTGGACGATCCCCGGTCGAGGGGAGTTCATCCCAGGTAATCGAAGATCACAAAGCAGGTCTTCAATCCGGCGATTCGCGCGCTCCACAGCGTCTTTGAGAATAGGGGCGCTACTTGAGCCTCGATCGATGGCGGCAGTGGCCAACGCGTGTAGCTCCGACTGCCGGTATTGCCCGTCCGCAGGTGCGACTTCGGCCGGCGGCTGTCCTGGCCGCCATCGAGTCATCAGTTCCGCGGACCGCAGGACCGGTGGCCACCACGGGAGGTCGGCGCGCAGCAGCGCGCCGAGGTCGAACCACCCCACCTCGTACACCGACATCGCCGCGTCACCATTGTTCGCGATCCTTGCCGCAACCGGCGTGCGGTAGGCGCGGCACGCACATGCCGGTGGATACATCCGAGACGCCGACTCAACGAGAATGACCGCGCCTTGCTGCCCGCCGTTCGGGGTGGGGCGCAGGTCGTCGGTGACCACCGCCACCGCTTGCGTCGTCGTATCAGGGCTGTCGAACACCTGTCGGGCGTAGCGGGTGGCGACTTCGACCGCGGCTGCCCGGCCCATCTCGTAGCCCGCTGCCGCCGGATAGACGACCGCAATTTGTATGTCACGCCCATCGGACGGTCGCCAATACTGAACAACCATCGACCATTCCGCAGGATTGGGTAGGACCGGTGTGGGACCGGGTTGCCAATGTTCAGCGGCGACGAAGACCGCAGGGTGCGCAAGGCGGCCGGTCAGGTCGGGGAACAGTGTGGGGATGCGAGTGCGCTGTTGTGGCCGTCGTTCACGCGCGTAGTCATAGATCTGCGTGGGGGTCCACTTATGGCGCTTACCTCCCACCGCTGGAGCGGGGAATCCGGTCGTGTCACGCCTCAAGAGGGCTTGTCGCACCGCGTCTGCATTGAGACCGAGCATTCCCGCCACGTCTGCGGAGGAGACCTGCGGCTCATCCCACATGGACACCGACTGCCAGTACTCGCCACTGCCCGAGAGGGGGGCAGGCACGTTGAGGGGTCCCATGCAGCGACTGTAACACTAATCGCCGCCTGCCAAGGTTCTAGCAAAGTGTGTGTAACAGGTTTGCGTGACAGGGTTCGCGTGGTGCCGGGTCGCCTCGTTAGGGGGTGACCCCGCTGGCCGCCATGGCCAACAAGTGACCGACCATTCGCCCATCGTGGCGTGTCCGTGCCGCATGCTTGACCCATGATCGAGGTGGGGTCAGTGGTGGCGGGGTACCGCATCGAACGCGTCTTGGGTACCGGCGGCATGGGCACGGTCTATCTGGCGAAGAATCCGACATTGCCGCGCTATGACGCGCTCAAGGTCCTCAGTCCCGAGATGTCGCGCGACCGATCGTTCCGTGAGCGGTTCACCCGCGAGGCCGACATCGTGGCCCAGTTCGATCACCCCGGCATCGTCTCGGTCTACACCCGTGGTGAGACCGACGGCCAGCTGTGGATCGCGCTGCAGTATGTGGACGGCACCGACGCCGAGGAGGCGCTGCGCGCCGGCGCGATGACCCCGCACCGGGCGATCCACATCGTCAGCGAGGTCGCCAAGGCGTTGGACTACGCCCACCAGCGCAACGTGGTGCATCACGATGTGAAGCCGGCCAACCTGTTGCTCAGCGGTGAGGTCGGCGACGGGGAGCGGGTGTTCCTCAGCGACTTCGGGGTGGCGCGCCCGATCGAGGATTCCGACCGGGCGATCGACGGTGCGTTCACCGCTACGCTGGCCTACTCCGCTCCGGAGGTGATCAACGGGCTGGCGGTCGACGGGCGCGCTGACCTGTACTCGCTGGGGTGCACGTTGTTCCGTCTGCTGACTGGGCGGCAGCCGTTCTTTGAGGCCGGGGATGCGGTGGGCACCGTTCGCGCGCATTTGGCGCAGCCTCAGCCCCGGGTCTCGGATCACTTGTCGTGGGCGACGCCGGATCTGGATGCGGTGATCGCGCGGGCGTTGGCCAAGGATCCGGCGCAGCGGTTCGGGTCGGCGCGCGAGTTCGCCGCGGCCGCGGCCGCGGCGGTGCACCGGGCTGCGCCGCCGGCTGGCGCGGCTGCGCCGTACCGCGCCATGCCGGATGGTCCGTCGGCGCGGCCACGCCCCACCCTTCCGCCGCCTCCCCCACCTCCGGGCTATGCGGGGCTGGCCGCGGAGGTCCCCGCCGGCGGGCAGCGGTTCAGTGGTGAGCTACCCGATTTCCGGCCGGCCCAGAAGGTGCGCCGGCCGCGCGCGCAGGCCCCGAAGGTCAACCCCGTCGTGGTGCTGTGGAGTGTGGCGGGTGTCTTGACGTTGGCCGCCGGGGTGCTGATCGCCATGCTGGTGATGCGGGAGTCGGAGCCGGAACCGACCGCTGCTGCGCCGCCCACGGCGACGGTGGACACCGCGGCGCAGGAGCAGCTGATGGGCCTGCTGCCGGCGGGCTACCCGCCTGGGAGCTGCGACCAGAGTGCGGCGCTGGCCGGTGCGCGGGCCGTGGTGGCGTGCGCGGCCAACACCGACGTCGGCGGGCCCGCGTCAGGGACGTTCACGTTGGCCGACGACGAGGCGGCGTTGCAGGCGGCTTTCGGTGATGTGGTGAGCGGGTCGACGACCGTCGTGTGCCCCGGCAACATCCAGTCCCCGGGTGCGTGGCGGCGCAACGCCACCCCGAACGTGGTGGCCGGGACGCTCTACTGCGGCATCGACGGCGACAAGGCCGTCATCGCGTGGACCACCGACTCTGACCTGCTACTTAACGTCGTCCAGGCCGACCGCCGTGCCATGGAAAGCCTCTATCGCTGGTGGTCTGTGCACTCCTGACCCTGCAACCGGGCTGACTTCACGCGGAAATTAGCGTGAAGACCAACATCATCATCCTCATCCTGGCCGCCCACAGCGTCGCGTACCTGACGCTGTGCTTCTACGTCGTGGCTCGCACGGGCAGCACCGACGGCTTGGCCGGCATCGGCGACACCACCCTGCTGTGGGTGGTGGCCACCGCGCTGGCCGTCGCCGCCGGCCTGCGCAAGAAGTAGCACCTCATGCGTACTCGGGCACGCGGATCCGGGCGGGATCCGCCGACTCACGCAACCCTTTGAACGAGGTGTGGCGAAGCCACAGGCCCGGCACATACTCCCGATAGGCGATCTCGGCGACATGGCGGGCAGCTACCCACCGAACACCCGGGATCTCGACACGGTTGGTCACCGGCGACGTCGGCTGCTCGATCGGGTGCAGCAGCGCGTAGAGACGGCTGCGGGTGTTCTCGCTGAACCCGGTGCCGACCTGAGCGATGGCCACCAGGTCTCCGGTGTCGTCGTGGCCGGCCATCAGCAGCGAGCCCACCTTGCTGCGCCCACCGGGCCCGCCAGCGCACCAGTACCCGGCGATCGCCAGCTCGCAGCTCGCGCGGACTGGCTGCTTGACCCAGAACGTGCTGCGCTCGCCCGGCAGGTAGGGCGCGTCGAGCGCCTTGACGAGGATGCCTTCCATGCCGTGGGTCTCGGCGGCGTGCAGCGCGTCGGCCGGGTCGACGCCGACCATGGCGCGGGGCACGGTCAGCACCCGGGACTTCTCGACGACCATCAGGGTGTCGAGCAGCTCGCGGCGCTGCCCGTAGGGCTGGCTGGTGATGGTGCGGCCGTCGATGGCCAGTACGTCGAAGCCGCACAGTCGGACGGGCACCTCGCGCAGCAGTTCGGGTCCCGGTCGGCGTTGTTGGGGCCAGCGGCGCTGCAGCTGGGTGAACGAGGGCCGGCCCTGGGCGTCGAGGGCCACGATCTCGCCGTCGAGGACCATGCGGCGGCCGCCGACGGCCGCGGCGATCCCCGACAGTTCAGGGAAACATCGGGACACGTCGGCCCCGTTGCGTGAGAACACGGTCACGTCGTCGTCGACCACGACGGTGGCCCGCTGGCCGTCCATTTTCCACTCGATTGCGTGGCCAGCGCCGGTCCGCGGGGTGCCCAGGGTGGCCAGCATCGGCGCAAACGCGGGGTCGCGCACGGCGATTTTGGGCCTGCGAGGGGGCACGATTCGACGGTACGCGCGCGCTGATAGAGCCAGCTTTGGTGAGGGACACTGCCTGGCATGGATTTCGTCGAGCTGCCGCGAGGTGCCTTGGATGGCGATGAGTACGGGAGTCATGGCGTCGAGATGTGTCAGCTCGCCCGAATGGCGGAGGGTGCAGAGCTTCGGGTGCATATCGCTTGGTGCGGTCCTGGTGGGCAGCTGGGGCGTCACAGGGCCGGGCTGCATCAACTTTTCGCGGTGGTCGACGGGTCGGGCTGGGTTGCCGGCGAGAGTGGCACCAGAGTGCCGATCACTCAAGGTCAGGCAGCCACATGGCTCCCGGGTGAGATGCATGAGTCCGGGTCGGAAACCGGGATGGTCGTGGCGATCGTCGCCAGCGCGATACCGTTTGCGCACCCCACGTCATGAAGCGGCATGCGGACATTCGCGTCGGACTTCCGCATCAGAGCTATGGCCGCGTCTCGGGGAACCGTTCATAGATGCGGTTGACGTGACCGTGCGCCTCGGAAAGTTCGCGACGCAACGCCCGCTCTTGCGGTCCTGGCGGAGTCCGAGGGGGGCGTTGCCGCTCGCACTTCTCAATCATCCTCGTTGTCTGAACGATGCTGTCTTGCAACGCTGCCAGCAGGCGGAAGGCCTGCGCCAGGTCGGACTCGTCGTTGCTCATTGGCCAGCGCCTGTCCGCGGGGCGCCCAGAGTGGCCAGCATCGGCGCGAACGCGGGGTCGCGCACGGCGATCTTGGCCCTGCGGGTTGGCACCTTTCGACGGTACGCGCGGGACCCGACGGCGCACGGTTCGCTGACGGGGCGGTGGCGCAATCTGCGCTGTTGGGCGCGTGCAGTGTCAGGCGTGCCAGTGTTCGCCGGCGTAGGCGAGTGCGGCGACGATTTCGCTTCGGCTCAAGACGCCGGCAGCGAGGCCCTGGGCCATGCCGGACTGGATGTCGGCGAGGGTGAGTGCTCGCCCGGCGGTAGTGGACAGCGCGGCGATGTACTCGCTGAGGATCGGCATGAACAGCGTGGAGGGATCGGTGCGCCACGCCCAGCCAAGAACGCGGACGACACCGCTGCTGCCGTCGATGGTGAACCGGCCGTCGGAGGTGAATCTACGAGCGCACACCTCGGGAGTCGTGTCGCGCGCGATGACGGCCGACACCAGGTACTGCATCGCGATGGGGTCGTCGATGATGGGGGTCGACGCGGGAACGAGGTGGGCCGCCACCTGGCCGTGGGTGACGATGTGGGTGATGAGGCCTTCGTGAGCATCGCCGACGAGCGCATTCAATTTGGGCTTGGCGGCGGTGACGCTGACGATCCGGTCGGAGTTGATCGCCACCATGTCACTGCCCTCCGCCGGCGAGGCGTCGCCCCGTTGCTGCGATGACGGAGCGTGGCGGGTAGAAGGACTGGAAGGGGATCGGCGGCGCGCCTGGTCCGGGCACGAAGTAGCCGAACCCACGCCGGTCGGCGGGGATGTGCGCCGCGTCAGTGGTGCCGATCGCCCATCGGGATTCGGCTTCGGTGGCGGATTGGAAGGCGATGCGCCAGGTGAGGTTCTCGCCGACGAGAGTGCGAAATGCCGCCGAGTGACTACCGGCCGTGCACACCAGGTGGACGCCGACTTCACGCCCTCGACGCGTGAGCTTGTCGAGGTGCGTCTTGAGGTCCGGATTGCTCCTCAGCAGGGCAGGAACGTCGTCGATGACGACGATGACGTACGGCAACGCCGGCAGGTCCGCACCGAGAGCGCGGCGGGCGTCGTGATACTCGCTGATGTGACCGAGGGGTGCGCCGTCGATGCGCATGCCGACGTCGCGCAAGGCGCGGGAGCGCACGTCGAAGGCGGCGCGAATGCTGTCGACGAACTCAGTCGCCGCGGCGGCGTCGTCCTCCAGATTGGTGAATGTCGCGGCGACGTGCGGATAGCCGGCGAAACTATGGAAGGCGCTGTGCTGTTGCGCGTCGGCGAGAATGACTTGCACGACGTCGGGCGTGTACTGGGCACACATGGCGAAGACAACCGACGCCAGGGCGACGGATTTTCCGGCGCCTCCGACGCCCGTGATGATCCCGTGCGGGCCGTGGCCGCCGTCGGATTCCTCGCGGAGGTCAAGCCACACGGGGCGGCCGTCGGGCTGCTGGCCGAGCGGAACCCGCAGGGGCGGATGCGCGGGATCGGCAGTGCAGTCCTGGAGCAGATTGAGCAGCGTGCGAGTGGTGTCCGGCTTCGGTGACGCTGCGCGGTCGCGGTCGACCTGGCGGAGCGCCCGGGTGTAGGAGTCCCCCGTAGCTTTCTGGTGCTTGCGTGCTCTGGCCTTGAAACCGTTGTTGTCGGTCATCGCGAATCACATCCCGTCCAAAGGTGGTCGCCGCGTGCAGCCCACATCTGCGGTGCGACGTCTTCGGTGGGTGGTTCGCGGAAACCCCGTGGGTCTTGTCCCGAGATGGTGGTGCGGATCGACGTGGGCGATCCGTTCCGATCGGGAGTCCGGCCGCCGCGGCGGCACCGGTTCAGGATAAGGGCTCACCTGGACACCGCGCGTGGACGGCTACGTGGTCGGTGCGGTGATGCCGTCGATGCCGATGAACTGGATTTCCGACATCGCCACCGAGGTCACCTCGTCCGGGTTGGGTGCTGTGGTCTCGCTGGTCGCCGGTGTTGGTGGGTCGGAGGTTTCGGCGACCCGGATCAGCAGGGTGCTGACGGTGGCGGGTGGGTTCAGGGTGATGAACCGCCAGTCGCGGGCGCCGCCGGTGTCGATGGTCACCGGATCGCGGCGCAGGTCCTTGGGGAACCAGATCTCGAGTTTGGTGACGAGCTGGTGCTTGGACCATTGGTCGGTGCCGTCGGGAGCGGTGGCGTCGAAGCCGCCGATCGCGCGGATCTGAGCGAGCGTCACCTGGCGGCCGAAGTCGACCTGAAGCTGCTGGCCGTCCTGATTTTTGACGCGGGTGCACGACCAGGCGGTGTTGAAGTCGCCGTCGAATGCGCGGTTCGAGTCGCTGTAATTGGGGTCGCGTGGGCAGACGTCCTTGGCGGTGACACCGCTCAGGATGGTGTCGCGGCGCAGCGGTGCTTGGCTGGGTGGTGGGGGTGGCGCCGCGGTGGCATTGGTGGGTGTAGCGGCCGGGTTGACCTCGGCGGTCAAGTAGTTGACGCCGGTCAACGCCACCAGCAGGACGACGATGCCCGCGGCGGTGAGGACGGCGACGCGAGCCCGGTTCTCCCGGGGAACCTTCTTGTTGAACGCCCGCCCGCCGGCGGCCGCGGCGCGACCGGATGCCCGCACTCCGCGGGTGAGCAACCCGGGCTTCTTGGCGGGCTCGCCGCTGGGGTCGGTGAGGCTGCCGTCGATCTCGGTGGCGGCGCCGCGGCGGGCCGGGCGGGTGGCCGTGCGTGGGGCGAGGGAGGCGAGGATCAGGCGCCGGTTCTCCCAGGCTTGGTCGGTCTGCGGCTCGTCTGGGTTCATGGTCAAGGCGTCTCGTCAATGTCGATGATGGTGTCGTAGATCTCGTCGTGCCGCTTCTGGCCCTCGGTGCGCAGCGGGAGCGCGGGGCGGCTGTAGTCGGGCCGCGGCGCCGGGGCCGCCGCCGGCGGCAGGCCGCCGTAGTAGTGATGGTGGTGATTGATCTGCGTCAGCTGCGGTGCGGCCGGGGTGACCCGGGCCGGGCTGCGGTGGGGCTGGCTGCGGCGACGGCGGCGCCGGATCAGGCGCGTGATGACGCGCACCGGCGGCCACAGGAACCACAGGGTGACGGTGAGCACCAGGGCGTAGCCGAGGGCGATATTGGGGTCGACGCCGAAGTGGATGGCGGTGCCGGCCAGCAGCGCCGCGGTGACGAGGGCGCGTATCACGGTGAACCTCCGGGGCGGACGGTGGTGATGTGGTGGGCGGTGGCGGCTCGCGCAAGATCGGGGTCGTAGGTGACCAGGGTGCGTAGCCGAGGGCCGGCGCTGAGTGCTGAGGCGATGTGCAGGGCGTCGGTGGTGCGGTCCGGTGCGGGGGTGAGGGCCACGGCTGCGTCGAGGAGTCGATCGGTGACGCCCACGGTGTCGATGCCGGCCAGGACGTGGTGGGCGTGCTCGGTGGCTTCGGCGGGCAGGGTGGCGGTCGCGCGGAGCAGCTCGGCGCGGGTCAGGGCGCAGGTGATCCAGGCGGTGTCGGTGTGGGCGCTCAGGTACTGGGTGAGGGCCTGGGATTCGGGGGCGTGGGCGATGAGTTTCATCATGGCGGTGGCATCGAGGTAGATCACCGGAGGTCCTGCTGGGCGGCCGGTGCGGGGGCGGGGCTGTAGTGGCGTGGTGGCCGACTGAGGATGCTGGCCGGTCCGGTGCGGGCGGGGGTGACTTCCCTACTGGCGATCAGGGCGGTCCACGGGTCGTGCGCGGCCGGGATCATCTGCGCGACGGGGTGGCCGTTGCTGGTGATCTCGACGGTTTCGCCGGCGGCGACTTCACGCAGAACCATGCTGGCATTCTGTCGTAGTTCGCGGACACCGTAGCTTTTCATGTAGCACATAGTAGTCCCGCGTAGCACGCCGTGTACACATCCGGGTCTGCGTCCCGGCCGGACACGCACCTATTGCCCTCGGATCGCCCGCACCGAGCTGTCGTTGTCTAACGGGGCGCCAAGGGCGCTGTGGGGCGGTCGGGCGGCGAGCCAGTGCTGCAGCAGGGACGGGTGGAAGTGCACAAACCACCATCGCCCGACTGGAACTCCGTCCGCGCTGAAGGTCACCCAGTTCTGAGCTGGCGGGGCGAGCATCTCGGCCACTGCGTGGGCGGATTCGAGGGTGTCCACCGTGATGTAGGCCGCGTAGGGATTGCCGGTCGGTGTGCCTTCGGCATGATGCCGGGATGCGTGCAACCGGTAGAGGCCGGGGTCTCCCTGGCAGGAGTTGTACGTGGCGATTCCGCGCCGCCAGAGATCGACGATAAATGGAGCGATCGCCAGGTCCAGTGCTACGCCGTCGACCGTCACCGTTTCGTGTGGGTCTTCGCATGGGTCGGCGACCGGAGCGGCCCATGGCGGCAGCAGAGACCAGAACAGTCGGGCGTAGTGCTTGGAGCCGGTGATCATGGTCTGATCCAGGCGTGGCGAAGGTGTTCGGAGAGGTCGAGCAGCATGGTGGAACCGCCTGCGCTGTTGTCCTCAGCGGGCTTGGATCGAACGCGCCGCGGGGTGGGTGGCGCACCCGTGGCGCGGCTCCGGCGAGATGCGGCGCGGGCCGGTCCGGGAGCGCTGAGCGAAGCCCCCCACCCATCCTTCTCGTTGACGGCACTCACGGACGAACAGGTCACTGCCCGCCGCCCCTGAGCCGCCGCTGGCGCGCCTCGGTGCGCCGTGGTGCGCACCCTTGGCCAGGCGCCAATGAAGCCGCCGGCTGGCACCGTCAACCGCAATTGAGAACACCCGCTGACGATGGATCGCGACGCCTTCCGTTGGGTCGGCCGGAAGCCATTGGCGCGGGCTGGCGCAGGCAGAGTTCGACCTGTCACCGGGCGGACCTCTGGCGGTCGAGCGCCGTCTTGAGGGCGGCGATATCGGGGTGGCGGACGTAGACATCCCAGGCCTTGTCGAGGTCGTTGAGATCGGCTCCGGGCGCGAGATCGAGCCCGAGTTCTTGAAGACGTGCGGGCAATTGCTCGCGGCTCTCGCAGAGGTCGTAGGTCGGCCAGTGATCGGTGCGGACCGGGGCGTCGGGGTCGGTGGCGCTGGTGCCGGTTTCGGCCCAGCCGGTGAGGGTGATCCGGCCGGTGGGATCGGTCAACAGCCTGAGCCCGTAGTCCATGTAGAGGGTGCCTTTCTGCATCAGCGTTGCTCGCTGTGGTGGGTGTCGAGGAGCATGGCGATCCGCCTTTCACACGAGCTTGTTGATTTGGTTGACGAAGTAGCGCTGAACGATCTGGGTGCCGGTGTGGCCGGCCTTGTCGAGGGGGGTCTTGCTGTAGCTCTCATGGGAGCCGCCCTTGATGAACTCGGCGTAGCGCTTGAGTGCTGCGGCGACGTTGGCGGCGGAGAACTGCGAGAAGGTGGGGCCGAACATGCCGGTGGCCTGGGTGCCGACACCGCCGGTGGCGACGCTGATGGCGTTGAGGACGGCGGTGGCCAGGTTGCCGATGTTGACGCCGGGCTGCGCGAGCCCGGCGCCGACAGGGCCGAAGCCGCTGACGTTGATGGTGGTGGTGCGGTCCTTCATCTGGGCCAGTGCGGTGCCTACGGCGTTGGCTCTGTTGGCGATGGTGGTGATGGCGGAGGGGATGGCCGCCCAGGAGCGTGAGGTGACCAGGCTGATGACGTTGGTGACGGCGTTGACAAGGTCGGCTGCGGGGGCGGCGACCTGGGGGCCGGCGAGCCAGAACAGCTGTTGGGCGAGCGCCTTGGCGAAGGCGATTCCGCGGGAGATCAGGTTGGGGATCAGGTTGGGGTCGCTGACCAGCTTCAGGATCTGGGTGATGGCTGCTGCTGCGGGGGCGACAAGCCCGGTCATGAAGAGGGTGGCGAGCTTCTTGGCGGAGCCGGAGGGGTCGGCGGCGTCGAGTTGGGATCCGAGGTGGCCGATCATGCGCATCACCAGCTCGCCCTGGGGCAGGTTGCAGTAGTAGTCGCGGGGGGCGCAGACCGATAGCAGGCCGTTGCGCTGGGTCAGGGATCCGAAGCCGCCGGAGCGCACGCCGGCGAAACCGAGTCCTTGGTCGGGTAGGCCGATGGTGGGCTGGCCGACGGGGGCTTGGGAGGGGTCGGCGACGAGTGCGACGCCGAGGAGTCGGCTGGCGGGGATGACTCCGCGGTTGTTGCCGATGGCGGCGGCGACGTCGCCTGCGACGTCGGCTCCCTGGCTGTATCCGGTGAGGATGAACACGGTGCTGGGGCAGGCATCGGCGACGGACTTGAGGCGGGCGTTGGTGGCGTCGATGCCGGCGTTCTTGGAGGCGCGGTAGCCGCCGCCGTCGGTGCCTCCGACGATGGTCGCCGGGTAGGGCGTGTAGTAGGTGACGAGCCGGACTGGGGAGTTCTTGCGCAGCGGTTCGAGGATGTCTCCGAGCACGCCGACGGGCTTGTTGGGGTCGGCGTTGGGGGTGGTCTGGGTGGTGCCCGGGACGGCGATGGCTTGGACGGCTGGGCAGTTGGCGGCCAGGGCGGCGGGGGCGGTGTTGAGAAGCAGTGTCGCGGAGACCAGCGGGGCGGTTGTCAGGGCTGCGAGCCGGTGGTGGCGCTTCATGCGGCCACCTCGCTGTCGTAGTAGGTGCACAGCTTGCGGATGGCGCGTTGGGCGCGGCGTTCGACGGCGCTGACGTTGGCGCCCAAGGTGCGGGCGGCGGAAGACGGGCTGAACACGTCGGAGTTGAGGTAGAGCGTGCGCAGGGTGTCGTGTTCGAGGGCGGTGATGATGCGGCGGTCGCGGGCCAGCTGGAGCAGGTTGGCGGTGTGGTCGTAGTCGGTGCCGAAGTCGGGTCGATCCAGCGTTTGGGAGTGCGGATCGACTCGGGTGGCGACGTCTGGTGATACGGGCGCGGGTCGGGCTTCGAGGGTCTTGCGCAGGGTCTTGTTGTAGAGGTAGCGCGAGTTGAGGAGCTGTGGTTCGGGGGCGGTGCGGATGATCTCGAAGAAGACCGCGAGGGTGGCGTTGTCGCGGGCGTCGCTGTCGGTGGAGCAGTAGCCGTCCGGGTCGGCCCTGTTGGCGATGCGGCGCAGCGGGTGGCGCATCAGGACGGCGGCCATCAGTAGTGCGTGCCGGTCGCCGCTGCGGGCGTAGCGGGCGAGCTGGGGCAGCGCGGTGGAGGCGGTGCCGAGGTGAGCGCAGATCGCCGCTGGTGACGACGGGGGCTGCTTATGCAGTGATTGGACGAGGGTCACCGCGGGGGTGAGGTCGGCGCGGCGTGACCGGGTGAGGAGACGGTAGGCCTGCTCGGTGAGGTGGTCCCAGGTGTTCATCGGATTCCTTGGCGTCGCGGAGTGGTGACGCGCTTATGGAATCGGTGAAGGTTGTTGCGGGGGTTTGCACAGCGGTTCCCGAGAGGGTTGTCAACCGCCCCAAATATGTGTGATGGCGGTCACAGGCAGAGACGATGAGCTGGGGATTTGGTGTTGTCAAACCGGTTGTCAGGGAAGTGGTGTGTGGCGCCCGGTGGCCGTTGCTGAGCATCGGCCTGGGTGCGCCTGGTGTGCGGTGCCGGCGCGGCGGATTCACGCGCGGGGATGCTCAGCGGCGGTATGAGGGAGTGCGCGGGCTATTCACGCAGGACGGTGTGCGGCGCATACGCGGTGATGCGCTTACCGAATAGTTGACGAGCTAATTGCACCTGGGGTGTCGCTCGGGACTTTCGATCGCAAGCTCCTCGGCCCCGAGCGTAATCCCCTTGTCAAGCATATAGCGAACATATGCGGCGCATACGCGCGTATGCGTTATCAATTCGTTACATATGCGGTTGTCGGGAAATCGCCGATTTACCCCGCATAAGAGGGTGTCCGAGTCCAGCACTCCCTGGAGGCACCCGCCCATGGCCCAACCGATCCGCCGCAACGCAGGTGCGGTCCGCATGTACACCGACCAGCTGCGCACCCTCATGAGCCAGCTCGCGGCAGACCCGCTCAACGAGCACAAGTCGGATGCCTTGGTCTTCCACATCGTCGAGCGCCGCGAGGCCGCCGCCACGCTGCTCGACGAACTCCAGGACCAGGCCCTGGGGGTCCCATGCTGAGCCGGCCCCTGCACCGCTTCCTCGACTCGATCTTTCTGCGCCTCAGCGGCGGGGACCACATCCGCGCCGACGAGATGCGGATGCGCGCCACTGGAACCTTTCTCGCGTTCATCATGGTCAGCTACATCCCGCTGATTGCCGCTGTCGTGCTGCTGATGATGAACCGGCCCGAGCCGGTCAACGTAGCCGTCGAACAGGACCAACTTTCGGCGGTCGAGGCGTTCGCCACCCGCTACGTCGACACCTACCTCAAAGACCCGTCCAACAGCGCTGCGATCAAGCAGTTCTACGACGGCGACGTCCCCGCCTCTCCGCTGCCCGCTGGAGGCCGTGCGTTGCGCGCATCGTCGGCTCTCCCCGGTGTGTTCTTGGATGGTTTTCAGACCTATTCGGTGGTGGTTGACGCCGAGATCCCTAAGGCCGCCAATCCATCGAACGCGGTGGAATCCAACCCCATGGTGTTCGTCCGTTTGCAGGTCGACATCTCCGCCGATCACCGCAACTACTTTCGCGCATTCACGCTCCCGCATGCGCGTCCGGATCGGCCCTCGGGTGTGCCGGTGGAGTTGTCAACACAGACGGTCGTTTCGGAAGACCGACCCATCTACAACATCGTGTCTGGGTTCCTCAGCGCCATGCTCACCGGGCAGGGCGATTTGGCCCCCTATGTCGCCGCCGGTTCCGGTCTAACCGCGGCCCAGCCGCCGCGCTTTACGACCATGGCCATCGAGCGGATTCACACCAACAACGACCTCGCCAATTCGCAGAATGTGCCGCCAAAAGCCGACGGCGTTGAGGTCACCGTTCGCGCCACCATGCAGACCGCCAGCGGGTTGCTGATGCCGATGGATTTCCCGCTCGTGATGTCGGTCGCGGGCGGGCACTGGCAGGTCGATCGGATCAACGATGCGCCGGGCATCCTCACGCCCAATGACCCGGATTCACCGCAGCAACCGACAACCACACCCACCACCACAACCAGCTCCACCAAGCCCCCGCAGTACACCTCCAGCACCACTCCGGAAGGGAGTTAGTAGATGTTCACCACCCTCGCACCGCTCATGCTCGATGGGACCGCGGCGACTGCCGCCAGCCAGGTCACCTACGTGGCCGCGCCGATTTGGGATATCGGCGCCAACATCAAGAACCAAGGCATCACGTTCGCGGTGTATCTGCTCATCGGCGGCACCGCCTTGGTGTCGGCCGGTATGTACTTCGTTGGCCGCAACAAGACCGGCGCACTCAAGACTCTCGCCGTGGGTGTGGTGCTCATCGGATTGGTGGGTTCACTGCCCGCGCTTGGTGTGGTGTCCAAGGACACCATCGGGGGCTTGACCAACAGCGGAACTCGGTAGGCGTCGACCGCTGATGTTCGTCGCCAAGTGGTACACGCGGGCCAGCCGAGTCCGCATCGTCATCGCCAAGTTCGATGGCCGTTGGAAGCTGCCCGGCGGGCCGTATCCGATCCCCGAATTGGTCGCGCTCGTTGGCGGAATCTTGGCGACGCTGTTCCTGCTTCCACGGGTCGGCCAGCCGGTGCTCACCGGCGCGGTGGGCATCATCGTCACCGCCATCGCGGTGGGCGTGATGCGCAAGATGCCCTACTCGCCGGTGAAGTTGAGCACCCGCGTTCACCGGGTCGCGCTGCTCTACACCAGCCCGATCAGTGTCAGCACCGGAGACGATCCGAACGCTGTGAGCACGGTGTCGACGGTGCGCCCCCAGGTCGAAGTTCTCGACATGATCGGCGACCGCAGCCGCGCCGCCACCACGGCGCGCCAACCCACCCGCCCGGCGTTCATTCCTGCCGCTGAGCACGACGAGTTCACCGACATGTTCGGCCACCGCAGCACCGCGTCCGAACTCTTCAACTGACCCACTCACCCATCGCGAGGAAGTACTTATGGCCAACCAGCTGGATCAGAATCTGCAGCCCACCGTGTCGATCTTCGGGAACCTGCGCCGCATGCGCGACGGCTCGATCTGGGCTGACTACCGCCTCACCGGACTTCCCTACGGATACACCAGCGATGCCCGCAAGTACGACACCCTGGTGCACCACAAGAACCTGATCCGCGCGCTGCCCAACAACACCGTCATCGCGGGTCTGGTCGCCTCCATGAACCCCGACGAGATCCTCGCGCGCGCCATGGCCGGTACCGACGTCAACTCCATGCCGATGTGGCGGCAGGAGTGCGAGGGCAAATACGAGTTCTTCTCCTCGGGTGTGCGGGCCACCGAGCGGATCTTCACGGTGTCCTTCCCCGTCGTCGATTCCGACATGGTGACCGACCTGACCGGCCTGGGCACCGCGGGCCGACGCTCCAAAGAGCGCGACCGCGCCGAGATGGCGAAAGCGGCTGACCTGGCGGCGGCTCTGGTGACGCGGTTGCCGTCGGTGTTCGCGTTCGAGCCGCTGACGACGGCGCAGATGGTGTGGCTGTGGAACCACGCGCTGTCGCGGGGCGGAACGCCGGAGGTGTTCCCGACCTCCGTGCCGTCGAACGTGTCCTCCCCGGCCGGCGCTTTCGCCATGGCGGAGTTCGACGAAGGGGAGCGCCGCACCGGGGCGAAGCGGTGGCGCCCGAGTAGCTTCGCCCCGCTGGTGAAGATCACCCAGCCCGGCCGGATCGGCGTGGCCGACTCGTGGCAGACCCTGTTGGCGATCGAAGCGCTGCCCCTGGAGGGTCTGCAGTTCCCCGGTTCGGAGTTCTTCACCATCGCCGACCGGGTGGCCGGGTTCGACATCGACTGGGCCGTGCGGGTCAGCAAGACCAGCCGCGAGCAAGCCATCGCCCGCAACACCAAGAACTTGCGCCGTCTCAACGAGCAGGTCGGTGAGCGGGATTCGGAGGTGTCTTTCGCTCAAGACACCCTCTCAGAACAGGTGCTGTTGCTCGGTGAGTACAACGGCCACCTGGAGAGCAACGACGACGAGATCGAAGTGTCGTTGTGCCCCATCTTCTCGGTGGCCGGTGTGAGCCGCGCCCAGTGCGAGGACGGCGCGCTCAAACTGGTGCAGGCCTTCGAGCGCAACCGCATCAAGGTGGTCGCCCCGTTGGGTGGGCAGCGTGAGTTGTGGGCGGCGATGAACCCCGGCGGCGCCAACCTGCGTGCGGTCGCCGATTTCTCGCACGTGACCATCAGCGAGTACGCCGCCGCGTGCGTTCCGTGCGCCACCAACGACGTCGGCGATGTACGGGGGCCGATCTTCGCACTGAACCTGTCGGGTCGGCGCAACCAGCCGGTGCACCTCGAATGGTTCCGTGAGGCGTCGCGTGACGCGTCGCCGTCGGTGGCTTTCGCCGGCGAACTCGGCGCCGGCAAGACCTGGGCGATCGTGACGCTGCTGTTCCATCTCGTCGACCTCGGTGGCCAGTACCTCGCCATCGACCGCACCGATCAGGGCGAGTACGCGGCCCCGACGAGAACGCTGGCCAACTCCGTCGTCGTCGACATGATGAAGCCGCAGTGGTCGATGGATCCGCTGCGGATCTTCCCCGCCGACATCGGTGTGGACAAGGCCGTCGATCTGCTCACGCCGCTGTTCGGCTGCACTGCGGACTCCCCGCAGGGCCTGACGCTGGGCGAGCTGCTGCGCCCCGAACTCGGGGTGCGCTCCATCCCGGACATGCTGGCCGTCTTGCAGGCCGGCGTCGACACCGGCGCGATGCCCGGCGGCACGAAGGGTCTGCCGGCGGGCTGGGCGGAGCTGCACCGGCACCTGGACTACTGGTCGCGCAAGCGCTACGCCGCGGCCCTGATGGATGCGAACCTTCCGCCGCTGAACCTCAACGCCGAGGGCATCGTCATCCGCACCAACCGCGTCGAGGTGCCCACCGCCGAAGAGGTCGCCAGCGGGGACCCCATCGACCCGAGCAAGGTGTTCGGCCGCGCCATCTATGGGCTGTCCACCGAGATCGGCCGTCAGGCGTTCGGCTCCAACCGGCGCCGGATGGGTGCGGTCGTGATGGACGAGGCGTACCACGTCACCTCCACCCCACGCGGTCTTGCCAGCGTCACCCGCATCGTGCGTGACGGCCGCAAGGACAACACCGCACTGATTCTCGGCAGCCATGACCCGGTGAGCGACTACCCGGCCGGCACTGCGCTGGATCTGATCCCCATCCGCATCGTGATGCGTCACCGTGACGAGTCGCTGGCCAAACGATCACTGCAGTGGCTGGGCGTCGACCCCGAGAAGAACCCGCACATCGTCACCGACCTGACCAGGAACACCGCGCCCAAGGGCAGCAACAACAAGGTGGTTCCCGGCCGCGAAGGCGAGGGCTATCTGCGCGACGCGCGCGGCGCCATCGGTCGCATCAAGGTTCTCGGCCCGTCTTCGCAGCTGCGCCGCGAGGCCATGAGCACCACTCCCCCAGAGGCCGGCGCTGCATGACCAGGAACGGGGTCACCACCGTGAACAACGGCACCCAAGATGCCGGCGCAGTGATCGAAGCGGGTCGTCGCCGTCTGCGGCTGCTCCTCATCACCGCGCTGCTCGCGCTCGCGGTCACCAGCATCGCGCTGGTGGCCACCACCCCGGACCGCGCCGAGCGGGCCGCCCCGGTGTGTCTGGTGTTCGGGCTGGGTCCGGTCAACAACGGCAAGGCCGTGATTGCGGCCGGGCTCGCCCTGGATGTTCCCGAGCAGGGAATCGTGGCCGGGCTGACCGCGGCCATGCAGGAAACCGAGCTGCACAACCTCGCCAATCCGAACGTGCCCGACTCGCTGGCCGCCGCTCATGACGGGCTCGCGCTCGACCACCAGGCCCTCGGCATCCTGCAACAGGGTGCGACGTGGGGATCGGCCGGCGAGCGGATGTCGCCCACCATCGCCGCGGAGAAGTTCTACACCGCAATGCGTTCGGTCGAGGGTTGGCAGCAGATGGCGCCGGCGGAGTTGGCCGCGCTGGTGCAGCGCTCGGCCTTTCCGGAGGGCTACCGCGACGAGGTGGCGCCGGCGCGCGAGTTCTACCGCCGCCACGTCGGCGAGGTCCAGGTGGCCCACTGCTCGGCCGGTGGTGCTGCTGAGGCGGCGCTGGTGGGGGCCGGTTCGTGAACGACGTCGTGAGCGAGCGCGCTGGGCAGGCGGACCGGCTGCAGCGCTGCAGCGACTGGATTCGCGACTGGACCCCGGCCGTGCCGCTGCGGTGGTGCGCCCGCCACCGCCTGGTCACCGCGCTCATCGTCGCCGGGCTGCTGCTGCTGATCGGCGGGGCGGCCCGGGCGTGGGCGGATCCGGGCACCGGTGGCAGCTCCGATGCCGGGAACGTGCTCATCTCCTGGATGGGTGTCAAGGATTCCGACGGTGTGCCGGTGGCGAAGTACACCCTGACGCTGAACCAGGGCGGCTGGGACGACCCGGCTTCGACGATGTTCGCCAAGGTTGCCTCCATCTCCTACGAGATCTACCTGTGCGTCACCGCGACCGCGTTGTGGCTGATCAAGTTCGTTCTCGACTTCCAGTGGATGGGCCTGTTCACCGTGCCCTTCGAGACGATCGGCAACGGTGTCAACGAGGCGATGGACCGCTTCGGGCTCGCCGCGGCCGCGTTGGCGGTGCTGGCGATCGTCGTGGTGTGCACCGCGCTGGCCGGCCGGACAGCCAAAGCGTTCTCCAACATCGCGATGGGCATGCTCATGATCGGCGTTGCCGCAACGATTTTCGCCAACCCGCTGGCAGAGCTGGTCGGCCCGAACGGGCTGCTCGCCGAGGGGCGTGACACCGGCCTGGAGATCGCCAGCACCGTGTCCGGCGGCGCGGTGGGCCAGCAGGGCGACGGCGCCAACGTCGATGACACGGTGTCCAAGCTCGCCGACCGGTTCCTGCGGTCGCCCACTCAGATGATCAACTTCGGCACCGTCGCGGACTCGGTGTCGCGCGAATGCCGAAAGGCCTGGTCGGAGGGGATCAACAACGAGCGCGGCGACAAGCTCAAAGACGACATCAAGGGGTGCGACAAAGACAAAGGCGCAGCGATGCACCAGAAGTCGATGGGCAACCCCGCCGCGATCATGGTCCCCCTGAGCATCTGCGGTTTCCTCGCCGCGTTCCTGGTCGCGTTCGCCTGCTACTTCGTCTGGCACGTCGTCAAAGCCGCCGTGCAGGCGATGCTCTATGCCGCGCTGGCTCCGCCGGCTTTCGCGATCGGCGTGATTCCCGGCGGCCCGCAGACTTTCGCGTGGAAAACGGTCCTGGACTGCCTGATGGCCTACGCCGCGATGATCGTCTACACCGCGGCGTTCGGTGCCTACAACGTGATCCTCGATCAGGTCTTCAAGGACTCGGGCAACGCCATCCAGTCGCTGTTCATGACCGCGCTGGTGTTGGCGTTCGGGTTCGCGGTGTTCGGTCCGCTGCGACGGATGTTTGACCGGCAGCGAGACACCATGGCCGCCAAGCTCGGTGGCGGCGGCGCTATGGGCGGCCGGGGCGGTCGGGGCATGCTGAACAAGGCCGCCGACCTTTCGCGCATCCGCCAGGAGGTCGGGCACCAATTCGGTTGGGGCAGCGGAGGTTCCTCACGGCGGGATCCCGGGAAAATCGAGTCCGAGACCGAGTCGTCGAGCAGCTCGGGCGGCAATGGCGGTGGCGGTGACGGCGGTGGTGACGACGGCGGTCCGTCGTCCCCGGTGTCGGTCGGTGATCCCGCTGCCGGCGCACCCAGCGCCGGTGACGGTGGGCACGGTTCCCCGGCCGGCGGGCCCTCAGATGCCGAAGCGGCCCCCGACTCCGGTGGCGGCCGTCGCGCCCCGGCCCCGGAGCCCGCCTACTCCGGTTCTGACAGCAGCCGCGTCAAAGACACCCTCGACGCGGCGATCCGGCTCAGCCGGGCCACTCGCGGCGGTGGCGGCGCGCCCGGCGGCGCTGCCGGGGCTGGCGGTGCTGGCCGGCACGCCCTGTCCGAGGCTGCCTGAGGCGCTGAGGGATGGAACCGATGACCTGGGTCGCGGTCGGTCGCACCCTGTGGGCGCACCGCCGCAAGGTGTACGCCGCGCTGGCGATGCTGTTGCCGTTCGCGCTGACCATGATGCTGCTGGTCTTCGTGCTGTTCGCCGGGGGCGCATCGCCGTCGACCCATGAGGCGGCGCTGACCACGCCGCAATGCGCTCAGCAGATGCAGTCCCAGGGAGTCGACCCTGGCCGGGGCGTGCAGTTCGGGCCCGGCCCGGTCAACAACGGCAAGGCGGTCATCGCCGCCGGCATCCAGATGCGGATCCCGGAAAAGGGCATCATCGTCGCCCTGGCCACCGCCATGCAGGAATCCGGCATGCGTAACCTGGCCAACCCCAATGTGCCGGAGTCGCTAAGTATCCCGAACGAAGGCATGGGTCACGACCACAAGTCCGTTGGAATGTTCCAACAGCAGCCGTGGTGGGGCACGATCCGCGACCTGATGACCCCGCGGATCTCGGCGATGAAGTTCTACCAGGCCTTGCTCAAGGTCGGCGGATGGCAGCAGATGGCCCCGACCGTGGCGGCCCAGTCGGTGCAGCGCTCGGCGTTCCCGGACGCCTACGCCGACGACGTCGCCGCGGCGACCCTGTTCTACCGCCAACACCTGCGCGAAGTGCAGACCGCCGCCGGGCCCGGCACCGCAACCCCGGACTCCATGGACACCGCCGAGACCGAAAACCTCTGTGCCGCATCACGTCCGCAAGCGTCGCGCTCGGTGTACAACCTGTCCAAGCTGCCACCGGGCAAGGCTCCGGAGGCGAGGCTGCAGCGCTACACCATCCTGACCAACCGCGCGGTCTCGGCGGCGTTCCCGCAGATCCAGACCATCGGCGGCTACCGACCCGACTCGATGAAATGGCATCCCCAGGGCCTGGCCCTGGACATCATGATTCCCAGTCCCACGAGCCCGCAGGGTGTGGCGCTGGGCAATGGGGTCTTGCAGTTCCTGCTCAAGAACGCCAAGACCCTCGGCGTCGACCACGCGATCTGGCGCCAGCACATCTACTACCCCAGCGGCACCTCCGAAGCGATGGAGGACCGCGGCGGCCTGACCGCCAACCACTTCGACCACGTGCACGTGGCCACCCTCGGCGGCGGCTACCCGACGCCGACATCTCACCCCCGCAGGAGGAGAAAGTCCCATGCAGTACTACCCACTCCCACCACACCCGCTGACCCTCGGACTCGGCGCCGACGCGGCCGCCGCCCTGCAGGGCCTGGCCATCCTGTGGGGCCTGGCCGCGCTGCTGTTCGCCGCAGCGATGGCCTGCCTGGCCGTACGGGGGTTCTCGGCTCGGCGGGCCATGCCGGTGACTGACCTCGGCGGCCCGCCCGCGCTGATGCGTTTGGCCATCGTGTCCGTTGCGGCGCTGATACTGGGCGGCGTGGGTATGGGACTGCTGGTCACCAGTGCATTCGGTGCGCCGGTCGCCGCCGCCGACACCACCGATCACGACTCCGACGTGGGATTGCAGCGCTACACCATCGCCACCAAAAATGCTGTGGTGCAGGCGTTCCCGCAGATCAGCCAGATCGGTGGGTTTCGGCCCGACCCGTACGGTGAGCACGACGACGGCACTGCGCTGGACATTCTCATCCCCGGTGACCCGACCAGCCGGCAGAGCGTCGAGCTGGGTGACGCGATCCGAGACTTCCTGCTCGCCCGGGTCAGCGAACTCGGCGTCGACCACATCGTCTGGCGCCAGCACTTCTACCGCGCCGACGGCACCAGCGAGCCGATGGCCGACCGCGGCGGGGACGTCGCCAACCACCTCACCCACCTGCACATTTCCACGAAAGGCGGTGGCTACCAGTGACACCCATCGAGCAACGTCCACACCGCACACCACTTGGAAGGGACATTCCATGACAACGCACACTGCGATCACGCCATGGGCGATCGCCGAGAGCCTCTCCCCGTGGGTGGTGCTGGCGCTGGCGGGTGCGGTCCTCGTCGTTGGCGCGGTATGCGTCGCCACGCTGCTCGGCACGACGATCTGGCAACGCGAGATCAACGGCAAGGACGTGGCGTCGACAGCGGCAGCAGCCGTTGCGGCGCACTGGCTGGCGACGGTGATCGGCGATCTCGCCCCGGGACCCGCGTGGTGGTCCCAGCCGCTGACCACTGGCTGGGACACCGCCTACGCAACCGCAACAGTGGCGCTGACAGTCGCGCAACCACTGCTCACGCTGGTCACCGCAGCCGCGGCGATCGGCGGCGCCGCCGTCACGATGGTGTGGCTTTCGGGCCGCATGGCCGATTCGGGCGCTGCCCCGACCAGCTCCGCCGGCGGTGCGCGATGAGGGCCCGGCTGGCGATGCTGCGCTACCGGTGGCGACGGATCCCGCAGCGCACCCGCATGGGGCTGCTCATCGCGGTGATCGCGATCGCTGGGCTGGCCTGGCAACACCAGTCCTCGAAAGTCGACACCGCCGCGCCGCAGCCCGAACCGCCTGCCGCTGAGCAGGGCGAAATCAACCACGATGGCCACGACCACGGCGACGGTCACGCCCTGGGCGAGTTTCAGCCCGACCCCAGCGATCTGCCGCCGCCGCCGGACTTCTCCCCGGAAGCGGCGCGGGTGACCGTGGAGCGGTTCGCGGGGAACTTCGCCTCCCCCAACGGCAATCGCGACGATTGGCTTTCCCGCCTGGCCCCCGACGTGATGCCCGAGCTGCTCGACCAGTACCGGCTCACCGACATCCGCAACGTCCCGCAGGCCACCGTGACAGAGGTCAAGGGGCCGCTGTCCTCTGATCCGGCCATCCCGACGTTTCAGGTGGTCTACAGCGACGGATCCAGCGTCGAGGCCAGCGTGGGCATGGATATCGGCGGCTGGAAGGTGAGCACCGTGGTGCCGGTCGACAGCCCGGTCCCGCCGCCCGCGCCGGCCGTTCCGGATCCCGCCGCGCCGGCGCCCGCTGCCGACACTGTGGCCCCGGCCCCCGGTGTGATCCCGATCGAGCACACCTCACCGTGACCGTTGGCAAGTATCCGAGGACTGCCCTCGGTGACCGCTCCGCCCCGACCCGTCGAAAGGATCGACCGTGATGGCCACTGGCAAGGCGGTGCCCGGCAAGGCTGCGGCCGGGCCCGCGCCGTCGAGCCGGCCGTATGCCACCAGCAGCGCCGAACTCAACCACCCCTATGTGCCAGGTGAGTCGCCCGCCGATCAGAAAGAGGCCGCCGAAGGGTGGCGCTGGATTCTGCTGACCGCGGTGGCGGTCGCCGGTGTCCTGGGCTACACGAAGGTCTGGCCCGCCGCCCAACAGTTCCTCAACCAGCCCTCCCCGGCCCGTGACTACCTTCTGCCCGCCTCACCGGACCCGGTGTACGTCATCGCCGGAGTAGGTGTCGGCTGGTTCTGGGTTCTGTTCATCGCCGCCCCGGTCGTCATCGCGGCCCTGGCGGCGCTGTGGTGGGCGGCGCTGAGCATGTCGAACCGCCGCGCCCGCTCTGGGCACATGGGCCACGTCCGGCCCGGGCAGGAATGGGCCGGGGAGCAGTACCCGACGCTGCCGCTGATCCTGGCTGCCGCCGCGGTGCTGCTGGCCGCCACCGGGGCGCTGCTGCGGTGGGCCGCGCCCTCGGCGGCGCACCTGCCCGGCCGGCTACTCGTCGTGGCACTGATCGCGGCCGCGGTGTTCGGGTTCTGGCAGTTCGCCCGATGGGCCTACGCCCGCGGATTGATCACCCGCCAACTGAACAAAGTGACGTTCCTGGCCACCCCGGCGCTGGGATGGAACGACCCGCGCGCCGGCCGTGTGCGCGTGCTGCGGTGCGCCTATCCGCGCGGCGAACCGCCGTTCCCGAAGGTGGTCAAGCTGCTCTACGGGCAGCACCCCCGCGCGATCGTGGACGAGGTTCTTGCCGAGATCGCCGCTGTGCTGCAGGAGATCACCGGGCACACCTACACCTTCGATCACGATCCCCTGACCCGTGCTCTGATCGCCACCGAGACCGTGATGGTCGACGAGGACACCGTGGTCGACGCTGAATCGGTGCTCGCGCCGCTGGTCGCATCATGGTTTGACGCCGCAGCCCACATCGCGTCGGTGACGGTGAACAAGGCGGCCGACGAGGACGCCCTGTTCGGCGAGGGGACGAGGAATCCGCAGCTAGAGATGGATGAGGAGCTGGCGGCGCGCTCGGCGGCCACCGGCAACGATGCGATCGCTGCCCGGATCCGCGAGTTCACCGTGGGGTTCGTCTACAACCTCAAAGTCAGCTCCGCGTTCCGCCGCGGGGCGATCGAGGGCATGGTGTCCGACTCGCTCGGCGGCTCCTGGGAGGCCGAGTGGAGCATGGCGTCGCGGCGGGTGCGGTTCGTCCGCAGCCCTGGCCTGCCGACCATGGTCGATCCGCCGCTGGACTTCCCCGAGGTGACCCGGGCGAACGTGCGCGCGCTCTACAAGGACACCGTGATCCCGTTCGGGGTGGACGCCTACGGCAACGTCGTGGGCTGGGACTTCAAGCAGTCCCCGCACTTCCTCATCGCCGGCGCCACCTCGACCGGTAAGACCTCGCTGCTGATGACGGTGGCGACGCAATGCGCCCGGCGCGGCATGAACGTGGTGTGGATCGATCCCAAGGGCTTCGACTCCCCCGGTATGCGCAATTGGCCGAACGTCTCGCTGGTGACGGCCGGCACCGATGAGGACGGGCTGGTGGGTCACACCGCGGCACTGCGCCTGATCGCCGACACCATGATCGAGCGGCTTTCACAGGTGAAGATCAACCCCAACCGGGCTGATGACTTCGACCCGATCGTGGTGATCACCGACGAGTTCTCCAACCTCGCCGTGGCGCTCGGCCAGTTCTACAAGACCTACGGAACGTCGAAGGAAAAGGGTGAGCCGCCGACGTCGCGCGACATCGGGATCCTGCTGCGTACCGCGCGTGCTGTGGGCATCCACATGGCCCTCGGTATTCAGCGACCGGACACGATGTTCATCGCCGGTGAGGCCCGCGACAACACCGCGTTGCGAGTGGCGATGGGGCGGCTGCGCTCCAAGGATGCGGCCATCATGATGTTCAACGATGCCGTGGCCGGCACCCGGCTGCAGCCAGGGATCAAGGGCCGCGGCACCGTGCAGCTGCCCGACGGATCGTTCCGGGAAATGCAGGCGTTCTACACCCCCCGCGTGCCGGCCACCGAGGAACAAGACGCCGAACTGTCCGATCACGAACGGGCGATCCTGGCCGAGCTACACAACGTGGACAGCTTCTGGCCGCGGCGGGTGGTCGACAGCGCACTGCGCGGATATGACCCCGAAGACGAAGAGCAAAAGGCGCTGATGTCGTTCAAGTTGATCCGTGAATCGCCGGTCGTTCTGGCCGCCGATCGTCCTGACCTGGATCCGCTGAGTGACACCTACGTGCGACCGACGATGGCGCTGCACCGGCCCACAATGGATGACGACCATGCTGACCTGACCGAAGGGCAAACGGCGGTGTTGGCGCCGCCCGTTGGCGCGGTGAATGGGGCAGGAAATGCGCTCCCGTTCGCCGCCTCGGTGGACGGCTTCGACGACGACTATCTGCCCACTGTCGATGATGAGTACGGACCGCCTGTTCCGGTGGCGGCAAACGAGCTGGAGCACGGCGATTTGATCGATGTCTCTGACGTTGACGGTGTCTCGGAGTGGAAGTACGTTCACGCTGAGCCCTACCTCACCGAGGACGCCGAGGGTGGTGACCGGCTGGTAGTTCCCTATCGGGACCTCGACGACGGCCGCAACGCCGGCGATATCGAGGTCGATCCCTACGAAGTGATGCAGGCTCGGCAACTGCATATGCGCTAACGCAAAGGAGAGCTGGAATGCCACCGAGGAAGAAGACCGGCCGGGCTGCCGCCGAAGCGGCCTACGCCACCCTGCTCAAGGAGAACACCACCCTCGTCGGTGATGTCGGGGAGGCGTTCGACGACTTCGTGGCCAAGCTCGGCGCCGCCGCAGCCGCCCGTGAGAGCTACGAGGAGGCCCGCGCTGCAGCGGTCAAAGGTGGCGCGCTCACCAACGACCAGCTCGACCAGTTGGGCTACAAGAGGACCGCCAAATTGCCCGCCGCACCAGTCCGGCCAGTCGACGGGTCCGGCCAGGCCGAGGGGCAGTCCGCTGCGCCCGAGCCGCACACCAATAACGGAGCAGTGCCAACACCGGATCCGGCGTCAGTAGGAGCTGGAACAGGAGAGGAGAACTGATATGTCGTCACCCATCGAAGCGCTGGTGATCGCCTCGCAGGAACAGCACGCCCAGTACCACGCGCTGTTCGGGCTCAACCCCATCGGCGGAGACGGCCTACGCGACATCGCCGCCCGCGCCCGAGCGCTGGCCCTGCGCGAACGCGAGGTCCGCCAAGGCGTGATCAACCTCAACTTCTCCACGGCGGTGACCGGATGACCACCGGAGGACCCTTCGCGCAGACAACCGGCTTGGACAACGTCCCGCTGGACAACCTCGGCGGCACCGCCGATGTGAGTGCCGACGTCACCGACAGCAGCGCCAACGTCAACGTTGCCGGCGCCAACGACGTCGCCGCCAATGCCCAAGCGGAGGCCCAGGAGATCGCCGCGGTGCCCGACCCGCAGTCCCCCGCAGGCCAAGCCGCGATCCTGGCGATCATCGAGAAGTACCACGGCAAGAGCACCGGCACGGTGGAGAGTTCGGCGGCCACCGAGCAAGCCAACGGCTCCCAGGCCGCCGATGACAGCGACGACAAAGACGATGACGACGACAGCAGCAGCGGCGATGAGATGGGCGGCAGCAGCACCAGCCTGATGGACATCCTGGGACAGCTCCTGGGCGCCGGCAGTTCGGGCATGTCCGGCATGTCGAACCCGATGGGCCAAGGGATGGGCGGAATGGGTCAGCAGGGCATGAGCCCCTTCGGCGACCCGATGGGACAGCAGGCCGCGACGCCGGCTGCTGACCCGTTCGCCGATCCGTTCGCCGGGTCCAGCCCCGGGGGAGCCCCGGCCACCACGGCCAGCTACAGCGCCGCAGCCGATCCCTTCGCCACCGCGCCCTCAGCCGGAACCGGCACCGTCACCACCGCCAGCACCGACCCCAACGCCGCCGCCGACCCGTTCGCCGCGGCCGACAACACCTCGGGTTCAGACAGCAACGGCGACGACGGGCAGGACGGCGAGGACGCCGGCCAAGATGGCGCCAGCGATGATGCGGCGGCATCGGAAACGCCGTCCTCCGGCGTGGACACCGGCGCGTTCTCCGGCGCGGATGGTGCTTCCGTGCCGGCCGATCCCGCCGCTGCCAGTACTTCCTGATCGAGGTAGGTAAACCACCGTCATGACGTCAACCGCGCTCAGCAGCACCCCGGTCACCTCATGGTGGTACGGGCAAGGTCGCGCGGTCGACGTCGTGCGGAGGCTGGAGTCGCTCTACGCCCTGTCCCCCGCTCCGCCGGGTCCCGCCGGGCTGGTCACCGTTCGCCGCGACGAACTGGTGGTCACCTTCGTCGCGCCACTGAAGTCACCGCTGCCCAACCCGTGGCGCGGTGCAGACTCCAGCAACGAGGCTCGCATCCCCTGGGACGTCGTAGACCCCAACCTCGAGCCCGACCCCGACCACCCGGTCTATCTGGTGGTGTTCGGGACCACCGACGACGGCGGCCTCATCGGGCTCAATCTCGCTGCATTCCAACGGATCCGCATCAACGGCGATAACGCGATCACCACCGCACTGGTCAGCAGATGGGTGCTGGAACTACTGGCCACCCACCCCGACATCACCATCGGAGTCACCCCCGACGTGTGGCGCGGACCTTTGACGACCCGAGTGCGGCCCGTGGCGGTGGGCAGGGTGCCGCAGGTCGACGTCCTGATCTGCGGGCCCGACCTCACCTACACCGACCGCGCACAGATCGTGTCCAACGCGGCCAGCAAGATCATGATCGACCTCGGCAAGGACGCCGCGGTCGACACCAAATGGATCATCAGCTGCGGCTCCGACCGCCACGGCGAGATCAGCAACGGCGTCACCCGGCCGATGACCGCCACGCTTATCCTGCCCAACACCGCCACCGTCGACCGCTGCTCGGCATTGCTGACCGACCAACCGTTGGCGGCAGCCCCGCTCGCCCCGCCCACCCCGGACACCGCCGGCGACCTGACCGAAGAGCAATACGAGGTCGCCGACTTCGACGACACCCGCACCGATCCGCAGCTGCCCGTCATCGACCCGATCGCCGCGGCACCGCCTGCCGCCGCTGCAGACCCCGAGGGCATCGACTTCTTTGCGTCCACCCCAGAGCCCGCGCCGCAGGAGGACCTCGGCGGCGCAGCGGGCGAGGTGAACAGCTGGCCAGAGGCCGGCTACGGGCCCAACGATTCGCTGCCCACTGAAGGCGACGCCGACACCCGCGACACCAGCATCCCGGTGGTTTCCGACCCAGCCGCTGCCGCGCCGCTGCCTGACGTCCCCGACGACCCTCCAGCTCCGGTACCGGCTGCAGGCCCGCCGTGGGAGCAGCCCACCCCTCCAGCTCCGGCACCGGCCGCGGACCCGCCGTGGGAGCAGCCCGCCCGTACTGTGTCGGTTCAGCCTGTGAGCGGCAACGACTCTGACTCAGCGGCGCCTCAGGTCATGACGATCTGGAACCGGATCCTCGGCCAGGTGGACTTGACTCCCCCGCATAGCGACCAACAACCCGGCCAACGCGAAAAGCGGCTCAACGAGCTGTTGGTCTTTCTGCAGCACAACAGGTTCGCCGAGCATGGAGAAATCGTGCGCAACGTCTACCGCGGTGCCGTCGCCGACAAGACCGTCACCCAACAGGTGTCCTTGCTGCGCGCCCGCCTGGGCGTGACACGCGTCGGCGGCCCAAAGGCGTTGCCTCCCATGAAGGACAGCGGCTACGTCCTGGACAACGCCGTGCGGTCGGACTGGATGGAATTCGAGCGCCTGGTGGAGATCCTCATCGACACCACTCCCACTGCCAACCTCGTCGCAGCAATGGATTTGGTGACCGGGCCGCCACTGGGCAACATTCCACCCAAGGAATGGGCCTGGACCAAAGACCTGCGCGACGAGATCCGCGACCGCGTTGCCGGGGCAGCCGTCGTCCTCGCTGGCCGCCACCACGCGAGCAAGAAGTACAGCGCCGCAGTCGAAATCGCCCGCAAAGGCCTGTGGTACGACAACGCCCGCCAAGACCTGTGGCAGATCGGGATGCAAGCCGCGCTCGACGGCCACGACAAAGACGCGTACAAGACGCTGCGCACCCAGTACCTCAGCACAGTGCCTGGCCCCGACCGGGACCCGGCTGTCCTCGATCTGACCAAACAAGCAGGCTAGGGGCTTCTATGCACACGATCACCGTCACCCAGTTCAAAGACGACGACGATGACGTCATCACCGTCGCCGAGACCGACCCGGCGGCGATGTCGGTGTCAGTTCGCACTACCGGCGAAATCGTCGATGTCGACGCCCAATCCGACCGTTTGCGACCGCTGGGAGCTGAGGGCCTCAAAGAACTGTTCGTGACGTGTGCCCAGTCGGCGTTCGTCCACCGCTACGACCCGCTGCTCGACGAGGAGTAGCGCGCATGGACTCGACGTCGACCCGCGACGATGTTCGCGGGGAGCTGGCGCCGAGTACGCCGAATGGCCGCTCAGACAGCGCACTTGGTGCCACCGACCCAAATGGCCTGCCGCGACTGCGGTCTGGCGGCGCCCCAGTAATGATGTGCGCAAACGGCGCGCAACGTTCGCGGCAAACCCGCATCAGCAGGTACAAAAGAAGCAAGGGGAGTTCGCAGTGCACCGCGGCAACGCTTCCTGAACAGCGTTACCGCGGCCGCTCATCGAGGAGTGGTGGCGCAGCAGCAACCGACGACCACGGGAGGAGCAGCTAAGTGACCGAGACACCGGATCCCGACCCGACGTTGGCCCCGTTCACCCCGCCCTACATCCCCAGCAGCGGGGACCCGTACTACTCCGACAACCCGCCGATGTCGCGCTCGGCGCTCGACGGCGTGCACGGAACCCGAGGCGATGAGCCGGTCCGCTGGTCGCCGAGCCAAGACGGAGAGCTGCCGCCGTACTGGATGAACCGCTACAACCAGGACCAGAACGACCCAAATCTGTGGTGGCCGGCGCCCGCACCTGGCCCCAACGAGATTCGCCCGTCGGCAGGCGAGGTCCAGCCCTCGTCGATAAACGGCAAGGGGGACGAGGAAAAGCCTGGTGAGCAGGGTGCTGGTGCGAGTCATGTGCAGGTCAATCCGGCGGATCTGAACAACGCGGCCGAGCAGTACACCGAGTTGCAGATGGCGGCCGCGGCGATCAGTCCGCAGGCGGTCGATGAGGTCAACCGCATCATCGCCACCCACGGCCCGATGGGCTATCCGGTCGCGGTGGGGGTGGTTGCCGGGCTGGCTCGCCGGCAGGCCAAGGTGGAGGGCAAGGCCGCTGATTTCGGGGTGTATGCGACGCGGCTCAACGAGCACGCCGCCACCTATGCCGATCAGGATCAGACCGGTGCTCGCGGCTATGGCGAGACCGCGCAGTTCACCTCCATGCGCAGCCAAACCGATCCGTGGGACTGGGACGGCGAAACCGAGGAGTACGAACCCATCAACCCCGGCGGCGCCGCGGCCGGCCCGGGCGCCGGCCCCGCGATCCCCCCAGCCCTGATCTAACCGACTCTCATCCCCTGAGGAACAGCGATGACCCAACCCGATCAACCCACACCGACGCCGGACATCATCTACCCGTCAGGCCCCCCAGGCGGGTTCTACGACGGCTCGCCGCTGTACCCGGAAGGGGCCCCGGGGCCCGATGGCACCTGGCAGGTACCGCAGTACCCGCCCTACATCCCCGAGTCGCAGTTCGACACCTCCCAGGGCGCCCCGCGCTCGACACTGGACGGCATCCACGGCACCACAGGAGATGAGCCGATCCGCTGGTCGCCGAGCCATGAAGGTGAGCTGCCGCCCTACTGGATGCATGACTACGTGCAAGACCAGTCCGACCCCGATCTGTGGTGGCCCGACACCCGGCCCTATGCCCCCGGCTCCGTGCTGCCCGCCTCCGCCGACGGCAAGGGGGACGAGGAAAAGCCTGGTGAGCAGGGTGCTGGTGCGAGTCATGTGCAGGTCAATCCGGCGGATCTGAACAACGCGGCCGAGCAGTACACCGAGTTGCAGATGGCGGCCGCGGCGATCAGTCCGCAGGCGGTCGATGAGGTCAACCGCATCATCGCCACCCACGGCCCGATGGGCTATCCGGTCGCGGTGGGGGTGGTTGCCGGGCTGGCTCGCCGGCAGGCCAAGGTGGAGGGCAAGGCCGCTGATTTCGGGGTGTATGCGACGCGGCTCAACGAGCACGCCGCCACCTATGCCGATCAGGATCAGACCGGTGCTCGCGGCTATGGCGAGACCGCGCAGTTCACCTCCATGCGCAGCCAATCAAGTCCGGACGACTGGTTTGAAGACGACGGCCCCTACGAAGGGTGGCCGTGGGCCGATCCCGGCGGCGCCGCAGCCGGCCCAGGCGCCGGCCCGGCCATTCCGCCGGGCCTGCTCTGACCCCAGGGCTTTGGGAGCGGGTCGAAATCGCTGACCCGAACCCCTGCATTCACGGGAGATAATTGAAGCCATGGTTGCCCTGAATATCGATCCCGACGGCTTCCGTCGCACCGGGGAACTCGTCGACCTCGCCGGCACCCTGCTGGGCGCCGACTTCGACGACGACGCACCGGTACCGGCTTGCGCCGCCGATCCCGCGTCGCAGGCCATCATGGACAACCTCAACGCACGCCACAGCTGGCTGCTCCAACACGTGCGGGCGGGCGCAGAACAAGCCACCAACGCCGCCACCGGCATGAACGACACGGCGACGAGCTACGTAACCGAGGACCAGTCCGCCTCGGGCACCTACAACCAGTTCGGTGGCACTTCCAGCGGAGGCACCGCCGTCGGCACGATCGCGATCCCCGCGTCAGCGTCGAAGGCTCCAGGGGCCATGCCGAGCTTCGCCCCCATCCCCGACGTCAGTGGCACCGAAGGCGAGGCGTTGGCTCAACAGCTCGAAACCGGCGCCGGTCCCCTGCCGGCAACGGCCGCCGCGGCCCGGCTGGCCACCTTGGCCGCTCGGGCCCAGGCCGCCAACGCCGCCCTGGCCGACGCCCACGCTCAACTGCTGGCCACCGGCGAATCCGGGGCAACCCCCGGGATGGCCGCGAAACTCACCAAGGCGATGGCCTGGACCGAAGCCGTCGGCACGCACGCCGCCGTGCTCGCCGGCGGATACGAGTCCGCCGGCAACCTGCACACCCTGACCTACTCCCAGGTGGGCCCCTCCGCGGGGTGGGCGGCGTTGAAAACCGCCTACGGGGAAGCCAACTTCGAGAACAGCATCAACGGCGGGCTCTCCCAGCCTAAAGTCGACGCTCTCAAGCAGGCATACGACGAGAAAGACCAGCTCAAGGGGGTAGCGGCCAGCGGACTGCAGACCGGCGGCGAGATCGTCAGCACCCCGCCAGGAGATCTGCCCCAACCGGGTATGGAAGCCAACGGTGAGAGCGCACCTGGTGAGGACAAAGACAAAGACGGCAAGGCCGGCGAGAAGAAAAAGTCCGCCGGCGAAGAGCCCGCATCGGGGATGCAGGACATGCTCCAGCCGCTCATGGGGGCACTGGGTCCGCTCACCCAATCACTGACCAAGCCGCTGCAATCCGCCGGGCAGATGGCACAAAAGCTTGGCGAGCAAGTCGGCAAGATGGGCGGGGAGGCCGCCAAGAAAGCCGCGAGTCCCCTCAAACCCGCTGCCTTGTCCAAACCCCTCGCGGCGGCCGGCAAGGGCGGCAGCGGCGGCGGCGCCGGTGGCGGTGGCGGCAGCCCGCTCAAGCCGTCCAGCAATCTTGGCGCGGCCATGCACCCCGCCGGGCTGAACGGCGCCCCCTCGGCCACCAACACGGCCTCCTCGGCCGCCGCACCTCTCAAGCCCGCGACCGCCGACGGTGCCTCCAGAGGTGCCGGCGGAGGCATGATGCCGATGGGCCACAAGCCCGGCGGTGACTCGAAGTCCTCCAAGATCAACAGCTACGAGGCGCCCCTGCCTGAGGTGGAGGGCCACGGCCGCGAGGGTGTCGTTGGCGAGGCCGCCAAACCGGCTGCTCCGGTGGTCAATCCCGAGGCGGCGAATGCGGTCAAAGAGCGCTTGGCCCGCCGCAAGAAGGACGCCGCCGGCGACGGCAGTGGGTAGCCGGCGACACGTTCGCCACGGTGTCCCACTTCTGTGCCACGCTGATGGCATGCCCGATGCGCGGACCGTCACAGCACGGCCCACCACCCCACGAAGCGCTGCTGTCGGCGCGGGTCACCGACAGCTTTACTGCCCCTCGCCACTGCCCGTGGCCCAGCGTTAGGCGAGTAGATGGACATCCCCCTTCACCCTCAGGTTGTCAGCACAATGGCGCGCGGCCGAGAGTTCCTCGAAAGCGTCCGCGCTGCGCGCCGCTCGGTAGCAGGTCTGCAGGTGACGGTGCCGTGCCCCGACGGTGACAACGCCATCGTCTTCGGTGGCGACGGCATGGTCGCCGACGCCAGCTTCGTCGAGGACATCTTCACTCGCTACCCCGGCGACAAGCTCAGCGAACTGCTGCTGGCCATGTCGGAGGAGGGTTACTCCCAGGTGGCGACGAAGGTCTCCGCGGAGGTGTCCGGCGTCCTGGAGCGGCTGCAATGATCGACGACGAGGCGCTGGAGCTGTTCACCAGCAGCTGCGCAGCCCTGGGCGCTGAAGTGTTCGGTCGCCGACAGGTGGCCGACAAGCGCGCTGCCCGGGCGGGCTTTGAGCGGCTGACCGCCCAGCATCCGGAGTTGTGCGATGGCTGGCTGGGCCTGGCGGCCAGCGGCGCCGCCGACCAGTCTGTCCTGGAGAACGCCTTCCGCGCGATCGAGACCGCCGGAGAGCTGATCGCCGCGTCCGACGTCACCGTCGGTGCGGTGGACTTCCCGTTCTTCACCGGCCTCTACATTCAGCTCTGGGCCCGCGGCGCTGATGGTGTGACCATGGCCTGTGCTGCGGCACGCGCCGACGCCGGCGACTACGCCGCAGCCCGCGAGCTGCTCGACGATCGGCTGCTGGGGGGATCCCAGCAGCTCTACGCCGGCTGGGTGCTGGCAGTTATCTTCTTTCGCGCTCAGCGGTGGCACGACGTGCGGCGGGTTCTCGCGCCATTGATTCCGCAGGCCCGGCAGGACCCCTATCTCTTCCAGGCGATGTCAGTGGCGCACGGGCTTTCGGCCGCCTACCTCGGGCTGTGGGAACAGGCGTTTGACCAGTTGCGCACCCAGGGGGCTGGGCCGATCCCCGGTGCCAATGCCGAGGCGCTGATGGGAGCCGCGTTATGCGCCCGGGAGATGGAGAAGGCTGAGGTCGCGACTGCGCTGCTCAACGATGCATACAGCGTCCCCGACATCGGCGAGGAGCTGCGCACCAAGATCGGCACCGCGCTCAGTGACCCTGGCTTCGGCGTGCTGGTCACCACCCCGGCGCGTATCGACGCGCGCACCGACTATTGGGACCCCGCCACCGAACCCGGAGAACGCGACTTCGTGCGCCAGCTCGGCGCGGCCCGGCGTACGGAGTTGCGCGCCGAAGCCGATGAAGAGCTGGCCGAGTTCGTGGGCATGGCTGATGTCAAAGAGCAGATCGCTCGACTGGAATCCAGCGTGCGCGCCGCCAAACAGCGTGAGGCGCTGGGGCTTCCGGTGCGCAACAAGTCGCTGCACCTGGTGCTGAAAGGTCCGCCGGGAACTGGTAAGACGACCATCGCGCGCGTGATCGCCAAACTGCTGTGTGCAGCGGAGATCTTGCCGTCGGACACGTTCGTCGAAACCGGGCGTGCCGATCTGGTCGACAAGCACATCGGCGGGTCGGAAGCCAAGGTCAGGCAGATCATCGACCGCATCATCGACAGCGGCGGTGGCGTTCTGTTCATCGACGAGGCTTATGCCCTGACCGACTCGGGATCCGACCGCGATTTTGGGCCGCTGGTGATCGCCGAACTCATCCGCGCGATGACCAACCACCCCGACAAGCTGATGGTGATCGCGGCCGGCTACGCCGACAAGATGCAGGAGTTCTTGGACTCCAACGAAGGCCTGCGGAGCCGGTTCACCCGCGCAATCACCCTGCCGTCCTACAGCGTTGACGAATTGATCGAGATCACCACCCGCAAGGCCGCCAAAGGCGGAAGCATCATTGAGGACGTCGAGCCGCTGCGCCAGGCCTACAGCGACCTGTCGGGCGCGAGCGCTGCGGACACCACGGGCCGGCGCAGGCCAGCCCTCGACGTGCTCGGCAATGCGCGCTTGGCCGACAACCTCATTGGGTTCGCCGAAGAGGAACGCGATCATCGTCTCGACGTCACCGGCAAGCTCGGGCCCGACACCACTGCCGCAGACCTGCAAACTGTCACCGGTGATGATTTGCGGGCCGCAGTGGCCCGTGAACTCGACCGTGCCGAGAAGGAACAAGGCATCGAATTGTTCAGGGGCGCAACAGGAGGAGGGGCGCAGTGACCAATCCGCTTCCCCCCCGTCGGGGGTTCAAGTCCAAGAGTTCTGAGCCTGGCGGCCCGACCTCGGCGCGGACCCGGCCGTGGGGTTTCGTCACCAAGCACCAAGTCTCGGGGTGGCGGTTCCTGATCCGGCGTATCAGCAACGGCGTCGCACTGCGTGACACTCGCATGCTGACCGACCCGCTGCGCCAGCAGGGCCGTGCGCTCAGCGTCGGGCTGATGCTGGGGGTCGTGCTGCTCGCCGGCGCGTTCATCCTGTCGATATTGCGTCCCGCCGGGTCAGCAGGAACCGATGCGGTGCTGGCTGAGCGCTCCACCAATGCGCTCTACGTGCGCGTCAACGACGAGTTGCACCCCGTGCTCAACCTCGCCAGTGCGCGGCTGATCGTAGGCAAGGCCGAGAACCCGACCGTGGTCAAGTCCACCGAGATCGACAAGCACCCGCTGAGCAATACGCTGGGAATCCCCAACGCGCCTTCGCGGATGGTCCAGAACCCGGCCAGGGACGCCCGGTGGATGGTGTGTGACGCCGTGGGCGGCCCCGACACCGGGACGACGGTGCTCTCCGGGGATCCGGTGCCTGGACCCGGGCACGCGGGCACCTTGCAGGACTCCTCGGCCATCCTGGCCACCAGCGACGGTGGGGCGACCACCTGGCTGATCTGGGGGAACAAGCGCAGCGAGATCGATCTGAACAACCCCGCAGTCGCGGCCGCTGTCGGTATCAACGTCGACACCCCCGCGCCGCGGTCGATCAATCCCGCACTGCTCAATCTGATTCCGGAGTCGCCGCCACTGGTAGTGCCGTTCATCCCCAACGCCGGCGACCCGCCCCGATTCCCCTGGCCGGTGGCCGGGCAGACCGCGCCGCTGATCGGTTCGGTGGTCGTCGACCGCGACGAAAGCAACCAGATGCGCTACTACGCTGTCACTCCTGAAGGGATCCAACCGATTTCACCTGTGGTGGCCGCGGTGCTGCGCGCCAACGACGCCTACGGGCTGGTCGAGCCGCCCGCGTTGACACCGGACCAGGTGGCCAAGGCGCCCAAGACTGAAAGCATCCCGGTCGAGAACTATCCCACCGAGGCGCTCAAGGTGCTGGACCCGACGACTGACCCGGTGACGTGCGGGCAGTGGGTGAAGCTCGACGGGGCACCCACCTCCAGTCTGTCGTTGCTCGCCGGGCAGTCGCTGCCGGTGGCCGAGGACGCCAAACCGGTGACGCTGACCGGCGCGGGCCCCATCGCGGCCCAGCGTGTGCTGCTGCCCAAAGGCTCGGGGTACTTCGTGCAAGTCACCGGCCAGCAGCCCGAGGCGACCACCAAGGAATCCCTGTTCTGGGTGTCAGATCTCGGCGTGCGCTACGGCGTGGACGAGGGAGACAAGAAGACCGACAGCACCAGTCCCGCTGCAGCGCTGGGAATGACCGCGGAGCCGCTGCCGATCCCCTGGTCGGTGGTCAGTCTGTTCGCACCAGGTCCCACGTTGTCGAAAGCCGACGCGCTAGTCGCGCACTAACGAAAGGTTAGACATGCGAGCGAAATTCCCGCAGCGGCGCCGCGTTGTCGGCCCCAAGCATGAGCCTGCGACCTTCCTGTTCGAGCCGCCTCCGGAGCTGCCGCGGACCATTGAGGTACCTGCCTGGAAGAAGGCGCTGCCGTGGCTCTTCGGGCTCGTCATCATCGGCATGATCACCATGATGCTTTTCATGGGGCTCCGGCAGATGAACCCCATGTACCTGTTCATGATGGCGATGATGGGCGTGGCGCTGTTCACCTCGCTGGAAAGTCGGGGCGGCAACAGCGAAATGTCCAGGGCGGAAGTCGATTCCGAGCGCGCCGAGTACCTGCGCTACCTGTCGGGTAAAGGCGAGGAACTCCGCAAAGCAGCCGACGCGCAGAAGTCCAGCGCCGAATGGTCGCACCCCGATCCCGAGGTTCTTGAAGCCGTCCTCGACGGGCCGCGGCAGTGGGAACGCGGTGCCAGCGACCCCGACTACCTCCACATCCGCGTCGGTCGCGACGAAGTGAAGTTGGCCTCCAAAATCAAGGTCAAGCCCGTCGACTCCGAACTCGACCTCGAACCCGTCGCCAAGACCGCGCTGCACCATCTACGGGCCGTGCAGCAGTCGATCCACCACTGCCCCAAGGCCATCGACTTCGCCAGTCACGGCATGATCGGCGTCTACGGCGACCAGCCCCTGTTTCGGGCGACTGTGCGTGCCTGGGTCGCCCAGCTGGTGTGCTGGCACACCCCCAACGACACCGCCCTGGCTGTGGTCGCCTCAGACCTGGAAGGCAAATGGGAGTGGGCCAAGTGGATGCCCCACACCGAAAGCAACGAAATCGACGGGGCCGGACCCGCCCGGTTCCTCGGAACATCGCTGCGCGACGTCGAGGCGATGCTGGACCCGATGCTCAAAGAGCGCGCCAAGACCATCGACGACAAGGGCACCGTCGACCCCGGGGCGGTCAGTAAATCCAACAAGCACGTCGTGGTCGTCATCGACGACCCGGCTGCACCGTCAGCGGTGATCCGCCGCATCGCCTCACGCGATGGGGTTACCGTCATCGCCTTCCGGGACGGATCCGGACCCGACCGCGACTACGCAACCCACCCGCGCGAGCTGCTGCTGCGCGTGCAGCACAACGCGGGTGCAGTGCAGATGGACAACTGGCACAACTTCGGGTGGCGCATGTTCTGCGCCGAGCCCGATGTGCTCGACGCCCCGGTGATCCGCCACCTGGCCCGCCAGCTGTGCAAATGGGACAGCGCCCCGATCGGGCGCCAGGACGCCGAGTCGGCGGCAGCGCAAAACTTCCTGTCCCTGCTGGGCATCACCAACGCCGCCAAGCTCGACGTGAACGCCCTGTGGACGCCACGGATGTTGCCGGTGGGAACCAACGAGCCGGTGGATCTGGAGCACCTGCTGAGAGTGCCCATCGGGCTGCAGCCCAGCGGGGCGCCGCTGATCCTCGACCTCAAGGACGAAGCCGACGGCGGCAACGGCCCCCACGGGTTGATGATCGGGATGACCGGCTCGGGCAAGTCCACCGCGCTGGCTGCGTTGGCAGCGGGGCTGTTCGCAACCCACTCCCCCGATGTGGTGCAGGCGATCCTGGTCGACTTCAAAGACGGCGCCGGGTTCGATGCGTTCACCGATTACCCCCACGTTGTCGCCGTGGTTACCAACATGGAGGAAAAGCGTTCTCTGGTCTCGCGTTTCGGGGACACGCTGCTCGGGCTGTTGGATCTGCGCGGGCGGATCTTCCATGAGGCCGGCAACCAGATCAAGGGCGCGGCTTTCCAGGGTTTGCGCGAGTACAACGAGGTGCGCGCGACGCCGGCCGGTGCTCACCTGCCGCCTTTGCCGTGGATGTTCATCGTGGTCGACGAGTTCTCCCTGCTGCTCAACGAGCATCGCGACATGGCGGATGTGTTCGACGTCGTGACCCGCAAGGGCCGCTCGCAGGGCGTGTCCTTCCTGTTCGCCAGCCAGACCCTCGACGAGGGCGTGATCAAGAAGATCCCGGACAACACGCAGTACCGCATCGGTCTCAAGGTGGCGTCGGAGGCGACCTCGCGACGCGTGATCGGCACCGCCGACGCCTATCACATCCCCGACGGCAAAACCGTAAAGGGCACAGGGTATTTCGTGCGGGCGCCCGGTGCTGAACCGGTCAAATACCGGGGCTTCATGCTGCCCAGTCGCTACGAGCCGCCCAAGACGATCAACCGCCGGGTCATCAACGCCGAACCCCGTGCCCGGGTGTTCACCGCCGGCCGCGTGGCGCCCGACGCCAACACCGTCATCGAAGAGGAGATCGCGGCCGAATCGGTGATCGAAGGTCCGCCACGGTCGTTGGTGCTCACCCTCGGCCCGCAGCTGACTGCTGCCTACGGCAAGCGGCCACCGCAGCTGTGGTCGCCGCCGCTGGATGACCCGATCCCGCTGGATTCACTGCTGCGGCAGGCCAACGAAGCCGCGCCGCGTTCGGGTGGCCCGTGGTGGCCGGTCGGGGAGATCGACCGCCCGCGCCAGCTCAGCCACGGGCTTCTCACCTACGGCGTCGACGACGGCAACATCTCCATTCTCGGCATGCGCAACGCCGAGCTGTCGCTGGTCGTGCAGACCTTCATCCTGGCCGCCGCCGCCCGCTACAGCCCCGCCGAGGTCGGATTCTTCGCGCTGAGCTACGGCGGCCCGGCACTGGCGACCGTCAAGGACCTCCCCCACGTAGGTGCGATCGGCGGCCGGGACCGCAAGGAACTCAACCTGCGCATCCTGGGCGACCTCGACTCGGTGGCGAGCCGCCGCCGGCGGATCTTCGAGCAGCAGGACATTGGGTCGCTCGATGAGTACCGGCGGCGACGCGCGGCCGGTGACTCCGTGCTCGATGACGGCTATCCCGCCGACATCTTCGTCATCGTCGATGGGTGGGAGAACTTCTCTGAAGACAACACCTCACTGTTGGCGCCGAAGAACCCGGCCATCAAGAACATCGAGCGGCTTATCGGTGCCGGACATGGCATCCACGTCATGGTCACCGCAGCTGACTGGATCAAGATCGGGCAGGCGGTGCAGACGCAGGTCAACGTGCGCTACGAACTCAAGCTGGCCAACAGCGCGGCCTCGCAGGTCCGGGCGCGCGTAGAGGACAACATGATCCGCCCACAGGACCGGATCCCCGCCGACGATCCCGGTCGGGGCATCAACTCCACCGGCGACGTCATCCGCTTCGGCGTGGGCCGTCTCGACGGCAAGCCCACCATGGATGACCTCGACGTCAAGGTCCGCGAGACGGTCGCTGAGCTGGCCAACCGCTACGCCGACACCCGGCCCGTGCCGCGCCCCCGGCTGCTGCCGAACTCAGTGCCGTTCGACAAGCTGCCGCAGAAGCTCGGAGGCGAAAAGCACGTCCTGGGGCTTCGCAGCCGCGACCTGAGGCCGATGGTGGTCGACTTCGCCCAAGACCCGCTCCTGGCGGTCTACGGCGACGACCGGCACGGCAAGACCACCTTCATCACCAACGTGGTGCGCAGTGTGGTGACCAACCGTGCAGACGCCAACGAAGCCCTGGTGGTCCTGCTCGACAAGAGTCGCCACCTCAGCAGCTTCGTCACCCGCCACCTCGCCGAGGAGGACCCGACAGACCTGGACAAGCCGTCGGACTACTACGAGACGGACTTCGCGGGCATGGCCAAGCGGCTGGGCGTGCTGGCGCACATGCTCGACAGCCGGACCCCGCCGACGAACCTCACCTGGGAGCAGAAACGGGACTGGAAGTTCGACGGGCCGTTGATCTATCTCATCGTCGATGACCTGGACGCGATCCCGGCCACCATCACCGTGCATGCGCCGGTCACCGCGGGTGCTCCAGGTGGCGGGGTGCCTCAGGTGATGGACATGTGGCGGCCGATGCTGCGCCACATCGCCAACGCCAGCGACATCGGTCTGCGCATCATCATGACCCACCGTGCCACCGGCACCGGGGTCGCCGAGATGTCACCGAACAGCATTCCTGGCCAGTTCGCCTCGCAGAACGCGACGCGGATCATGCTCTCCGCGCGCACCACGGTCGACAAGATCAGCGGTGTGAAATACGAGGAGGGCCTGCCGCCTGGCCGGGGCTACGTCATCTCCTCCAATGAGAACAACGGTGGGTACGTTCAGTTGGCTGGACCCCCCGATGGAATGTAACCACGATGTTAAAACTCCACGTCGGGGCTTATGGGGTCTTGCCGGCGGCCACCACAATGTATGGCACGTGTCATTTGCTGGCGGTACCGTGGTTTCCCGAGGTGAAGTCAGCAAAATTGCCGTCATCTGCACCTGGGGACGTCGGCAATAATGGATAAACAGATACCAGCCGAAGAGGGGGCGCAATCTCATGCATTTCGACGTCACACCTGAAGCCTTGGCCGCAGCGTCCGCGCAGGTCACTGCATTGACTGCTCGACTGATCGGTTCTGGGGCAGCTCAGACGGTCGCCAACGGGATCATCGGGCCTCCCGGCTCGGACATCTCCTCGGTCCGGACCGCGGCCTTCCTCAAGGCAAAGGGTGCTGAACACGACGCGATGGCCACCATGGGCAACGCCCAGCTCGCCTTGTCGTCCTACGGCGTGGCCGAGTCCGGTACCAGCTACGCCATCGGCGAGGGCGAGGCCGTCTCCATCTACACGGCTGCCGGCGGCGCAGGCGTCTAAGGCCGGGAGAACTCACCGTGGCAGCAGTTGTCGCCATCGCCCCACCAACGCCACCTATCTGGCATGCGGCACCGCCTGAGGTGCATTCGACGCTGTTGAACACCGGAATGACGGCGGCGCCCATCGCTGCGGCGGGCTCGGTGTGGGCGCAGACCGCGGCGCAGTACACCGCGGCGATCGCCGAACTCGAAGGCATCTTGATGCAGGTCCAGGCGAACTACCGCGGCCCGTCTGCGGAGAAGTTCGTCGCCTCTCACCAGCCGATGCTGCTCTGGTTGGCCGACGTCGTGGCGAAGGCGACCCTGGCGGCCTCCGGGCACGCCGAGATCGCCGGCGCCTACACCAGCGCGGTAGCCGCGATGCCGACCATGCCGGAACTGATCAACAACCACGTCGTCCACGGCGTCCTGGTCGGCACCAACTTCTTCGGCGTCAACACCGTCCCGATCGGGATGAACGAAGCCGACTACGCGCGGATGTGGAATCAGGCCGCCGACGTCCAGGGCACCTACGACGTGGCGACCTTCCTTGGCGTCAACCAGATCCCGGAGACCACCCCGTCTCCCATGCCCCTGATTCCGGGGGTTGGCGAAGCCGGCAACATCTCGGCGACCGCCGCGTCGTTCCTGACTCAGGGAATCGCCGACGCCGGCGGGGCGTCACTGACGGGCGCGTCCGTGATGGGCGACAAACTGATGGCCGGCAAGATCGCCAGCAGCCCCGCCTCCCTCGACAAGTTCCCCGGTCCTCAAACGGGTCACGCTCAGGGCGCGGCCGACCAAGGCGAAGACGCCGCCCAGCAGTCGCAGAACACCGGCGGCAGCATGATGCAGCAGGTGGCGTCGATGGCATCGAGCGCACCCCAAGCAGCGGCCTCAGCGCTGCAGCAGCCGGCCAACATGCTCATGCAAGCACCCCAAACCCTGGCCCAGGCCCCCCAGCAGCTCAGCAGCATGCTCAGCCAGTTCGCCGGCGGTTTCGGCGGCGACGCCGCGGGGACCGGCAGCGGGATGATGCCGGTCGGGTTCGCCGGCACCGGCGCCATCTCGGGCGTCAACCCCGCCGGCATGACCAGCCTGGCCGGCGGCGCCCTCGGAACAGGGCCGTCCCGGCCCCTGATGCCCTCCACCTGGGGTGCCTCACCGACCAGCGCGACCGAGCCCGTGAACAACGCGGCGCGCGGCATGTCGCCCATGACAGCCGGGCTGCCAGGCGCCGGCGCCAGCGGCAGCGGCGCCGGTGGCAGCGGGATGATGGGCTCCGGCGCTCAGCGGCGCCGCGGCCAGGGAACCCAAGCGGTCAACACGTACTCCGATGATGCTGTCGACGAAGACGACGCCGACGACGCCGACAGTGATGGGGGGACGTTCGCGATGACCCGCTAATGGAAATCACCCTGTGCGGGTCGAACTCAAAACAACTGTGACACAACACAACACCACTCGACATCACACGCTTGAAAGGACACAACAATGGGATACCTGAACGCCGAAGTTCCGCAGATGGTGACCGTGCAGGGCGGCTTTGCCGCTGAGGCGGTTTCCTTCCGGAGCACCCTGAGTCAGGCCGAAGGTTCTGCGATGCAGGCACAGGCCTTCCACAAGGGCGAATCGGCCACCGCATTCCAGATCGGGCACGCCAAGTTCCTCGACGCGGCCACCCGCGTCAACGACCTGCTCAACATCGCCGAGTCCCAGCTGGGTGAGGCCGGTACCACCTACGTGTCGCAGGACACCACGGGTGCTGATGAGTTCAACTCCGCCGCGGCGGCCATCAACCCCAACCCGATGTGATCCACGGCCTCAACCACATTCGACTCTGAAGGGAACCTTGAACGATGACCATTGAATACAACATCCCGGGCATGATGGGCACGGCCGGCGAAATGGGCGCCTACGGCGGCGTCCTGCGCGCCATCGGTGGCCAGATGGGCGCTCACCAGGCCACGCTGGCTGCGACCTGGGAAGGCGACACCGGTATGACCTACCAGTCCTGGCAGCAGCAGTGGAACTCCGCCCTGGAGGATCTGTGCCAGGGCTACGAGATGATGCGCCAGTCGCACGAGAACAACGCGACGACCATGGCCCATCGCGACCAGGCCGAGGGCGCCAAGTGGGGCTAGGCCTCACCACGCCATAAGCACCAAGAAGTGGGGCGGTCACCGAAAGGTGACCGCCC